>Ga0111164_111_pt1 | contig 28979 bp, 12 predicted proteins | sample DeeMarSeWOR28_12_FD_80269 | JGI IMG/M metagenome (GOLD analysis project Ga0111164, IMG submission 80269) | Parcubacteria bacterium SG8_24
ACGGCGGCTACTTCACCAGTTCCTCCGGCACCGGCCTTTATGTCAGTTCGACCAGCAGCTATGCCGCGACCTTCATGAGCGGCAACGTCGGCATCGGTGACGCTAATCCGGCCTCGCTTCTCACTGTCGGAAACGGCGATCTATTTCAGGTTGATTCGAACGGCGACATTATCAAGATCAGGAACATCACCTATTCTTGGCCCGCCGCTCAAGCAGCAGGTTCGGGTTATGTCCTCTCAAATGATGGTTCAGGTAACCTCTCCTGGTCCGCGGCTGGCAGCGGTTCGCCCGGCGGTGCCGATTCCTATATCCAGTATAACGACGGCGGTTCCTTCGGCGGCGAAGCTGCACTCTCCTGGGATGATGTGACCGATACCTTGGACGTTCGCGGTGCGGCTGTCTTCAATGAGGACAGCGGTGACTTCGATTTCCGGGTCGAGAGCAACAATAACGCCAACATGTTCGTCATCGACGGCGGTAATGATGCTGCGGCTTTCGGCGGTTCGGCCACCAACGGTTATACGCTTTCTGTCGACAGCTCCGGCTCCGGCGATACCTACAGCCTATACGTCAGGAATACCGGTCCCACCGCCGCTTCGGCCGGCATCTATGTCACGGCCCTGGCGGATAAGGCGATCTACGCCTCGACCTCCCGATCGGGAACCGGGGTTACGGCCCTCGGTCTGGACGTGGCCGCTACCGGCAGCGCTTCCGGCACGACCGCCAAATACGGCGCGCGGGCCTCGGCTACCGGCGGCAATACCGTCGATAACTACGGTGTCTACGGCTATTCGACTGACGGCACCACGGGCAACTACGGTGTCTATGGCCGCGCCTACGGTTCTGCGGGTACTAAGTACGCCGTCTACGGTCAGGCCAACGGGACGGCCGGGAACCAGTTTGCCTTCTACGGTTCTTCCAGCGGCTCGACCGGCACGGACTATGGTCTGTACATCAACAGTTCCGAATCGAACTATATCGATTCGGAACTGGGTATCGGTGCGACCAGCCCTTCTTCCATGCTGCATGTCTACGGCGCTTCCGGCATCACCGGAGACTATTCGAACCTGATGACTCTCGAGGATGACGGGACAGATGACGCGGTCGGTATCAGCTTCAATACGGCCTTCGAACAATGGTTCGTCGGTATGAACGGTACTTGTGGTGGCTCGACCAACTATGACGATTTCTACCTGTGTAACCTCGACGATACCGCCATCCGTCTCCTGGTCGAATCCGTGACCGGTAACGTGGGTATCGGTGATACCTCCCCGGACGGCAAGCTCGAGGTCCGTCAAACGGGCACTAGTGACATCTTCAACCTCTACGACAACACCACCAACGTTTTCACCGTTATTGACGGGGGTGACGTTGGTATCGGCGATTCTACGCCTGACGCAAAATTGGGAGTGGCCGGAGATATCAGTATCCGATCTGATGACGCGTTACAAATCGGTACTAATTTCTTCCTGGGTGACCACGGCGACTGGGAGTCGACCTTCCTCGGTTTTAACGCCGGTATCAATGTCACTTCCGGTTACGGCAATATCATAGTCGGTACTCAGGCTGCCTATAATCTCACTGGAGGCGCCCATAACGCCGTATTGGGTTATGGTGCCGGTCATGAATTAGCTACCGGAGGCTATAACACGGCAATCGGCAACGAGGCCGATTATTACGGCACCGGCTCTTTCAACACTTATGTCGGTCGTCGTTCCGGTTACGGCGTCTCCGGTTCCAGTTCCGGACAATACAATACCGCTCTCGGCTATCATTCCGCTCTGGGGATGACCAGCGGTACTTACAATACGGCGATCGGTACCTATGCCGGCGATGCCATCACTAATGGTACGTATAACACTGTCGTTGGCGCCAACGCCGGAGGCTCTATCACTACTTCTGACTTCAATACTTTCATTGGAAATTCCGCCGGCGCGCTACTTAATACGGATGGCAATACGGCCATAGGTCATTACGCAGGATACGGTACCGGCACGCCTACCGGCACCTCGAACACTTATGTGGGTAATTCGGCCGGTTACAGCGTATCTTCCGGCACGTCTAATGTGGCCGTCGGTCAAGGCGCCGGTCAGAACTCCACGACCGCCAACTACAACACGTACCTCGGTTTCGGCGCCGGTAATGCCGCGACGACGAACGGCAACAATACTTACGTCGGCTATTTCTCCGGCGGCACCAATACCGGCGGCAGCAACACCCTACTCGGCTATCGGGCCGGCTATCTCGGAGACGGCAGCTCCAACGTCTTCATCGGCTATGAGGCCGGCTATAACGAGACCGGATCCAGCAAGCTCTATATCGACAATTCCAATACGACCACCCCACTCATCTACGGTGATTTCTCGACCAACCGTATCGGCATTAACGATTCTTCACCCCAAGAGACCCTGACTGTCGGGGGCAACATGTCATTCACGACCGGCAATAACCGCTACATCCTGCTTGAAGACGGTTCATGGTCTCTGATAGTGGGAGGTTACGGCGGTGCGACCGATACGAATCCTTGGGCCGTTTCTTTCAATACCCGTGCCATGGTCAGTTTCAGATTTACCGACGACACTGCTGAGGGCGAAGCCACTGTAGAGATGGCCCGTTTCTCCGATGACGGACTGATGATCTGCGGTCATGATGGGGGCTGCGGGTACACGACTTATCAATTGCAACTTGACGCCGACTCCGCCGCCAAGCCAGTCGACAATACCTGGGATGTGGTCTCTGATGCCCGTCTGAAAGACAACGTCCAGAGTTTTGAAGACGGCCTTGATATCGTAAGGCAGATCAACCCGGTCAGTTACGTGCTGAACGGTCATGGCGGTATGCCAGCCGGTGCCGAGGGGATTGGCTTGATCGCCCAAGATGTCTTGGATGTGGTTCCTTATACTATCGGCACTTTCGAGGCATATTACAATCCGGAGGATGAAGAAGTCACGACTTTCTACAGCTTGAGTTCGAGCGCCCTCACCTTCGTCCTGATCAACGCAGTGAAGGAGCTGGACAGCGCGACCTTGCAGCTCGGCGACTCCGGCCTCAGCTACCTCGCCGACCGGACCGCCGAGGCCACCGAGCTCGAACCGGCCCGGGATTCCCACGGGCTCACCTTCCGCGGTCGACCGGGATCTCACCCTCGAGAACGTGGTGACCGACAAGGACACCTATCGCCTCTCGCTCACGGATAATGACAGGACCGAGCTCATCTACTTCGGCTCGCAGGGCGACGTGGCCCTCCGGGGCAACCTCTATCCCTCGGACCGCGGCGCCATCCAGACCAACCGCTACATCTACTACGACGGCGACACCGGCCCGGCCGGGGACATGATGCGCACCAACGCCGCCGGCTGGGGCACCGGTTCCTACGACTTCGCCGAGATGTTCCCCTCCGACGACGCCCTCGAGCCCGGGGAACTCGTCATGCTCGACGTCTCCCAGGAGGCCCACGTCAAGAAGGCCGACAACTCTCATGAGAGTAACGGCTACCTCTTGGTCGGTATCGTCTCGACCCGCCCCGGCTTCCTGGCCGGCCTGAACGACGTCGGCAGCTACCCCGTGGCCCTCGAAGGCCGGGTGCCCGCCAAGGTCAACCTCGAGAACGGCGCCATCAACATCGGCGATCCCATCACCGTCTCCACCGTCCCCGGCGAGGGCCGCAAGGCCGACGCCGAGAGCTATGTCGTCGGCATCGCCCTCGAGACCTACGACGGCACCCAGGAGGACAATCTGATCACCGTCTTCCTCAAGACCGGCTGGTACAACGGCACCACGGTCGAGGAGGCCAACACCGACACCTCCGGCAGCCTCACCGGCGGCACCGCCGGACAGCTCCTCGACATGGCCGGCTACCCGATCATCGGCCTCGGCGCCCTTGAGGGCATCGACGGCCTCTGGTCGATCGACGGCAACGGCCGCATGGTGATGAAGGATATCGAGGCAGGAACAGACCAAGACCGTGGGCCGCGAAGTGTTTGAGGCGGGCATGATCGGCAAGCTGGTCATCAACCAGGCGATGGAACCGAACTCGCTGGTCGTCGTCACTTTCGAGGGTAACCCCGGTTCGAGCTGGTGGATCGAGGAGAAGACGACCGAATCGTTCATGGTCAAGCTGGCTACCCCGGCACCGATGGACGTTCCGTTCACCTACTGGATACTCGGGGTGGATGAGCCGGAACCCCCGGCCGAAGAGCCCCCGGCTGAGGAACCGCCCGCTGAAGAGCCGGTCATCGAGGAACCCCCGGCCGAAGAGCCCCCGGCTGAGGAACCGCCCGCTGAAGAGCCACAGCCGTGACGTCTGAACCGGAAGGGGGTGGGTTAGGTAAAAAAGAAAGACAAAACATGAGACGCCCCTTCGGACAATTGATCAGTCTGATGAATAGCACCGACACGTTAGGCCTGGTGCGCCTGGTTGGTGCTTTTCTGTTCTGTCTCACCGGACTGGCGATCACCGCGCTCTCCATCTCCTATATCGTCAGTCCGACCCGGGCTTCCGGGCCTTCCTCGAATCGCGTCCTCAACTACCAGATGAGGCTGACGGACAGCGGCGGCATCCCGGTGCAGGGCGCCCAAAACGTCTACATCAGCTTCTACGACGCGGCCTCCGGCGGCACCCGGCTCCATACCGATTGCGGTACGGTCGGCACCCCGGTGGCGAGAAGCGTCGATTTCGTGAACGGCCTGGCTACCGTGCTCATCGGCGACACTTCGGATACCGGTGACTGCGCCGATCTTTCCGACCCCAATGCCCTCCCGGTCACCCTCTTCAACAACCCCAACCTATATATAGGCATAACGGTCGGCGCCGATCCGGAGATGACGCCGCGGAACCGCATCGTCTCCGCGCCGATGGCCCTGAATGCCGACCTCCTGGACGACCTTGATACCAGCGACGTCGGCGGTTCCGGTGCCTATGTACCGGTGACCGATTCAAGCGGGAATCTGGTGATAACCGGTAATCTCGGCATCGGCACTACTGTTCCTGGGACGCAGTTGGATATCACCGGTCGGTTCGCGGCTGCGGCGGTCGGTTCGGCATCCACCGGACTCGGCTCATTTCCGATCGCGGTCCATATCCAGGACCACCGTGCCTATGTCGTGAGTTCGAGTACTAGGACGCTGCGAATTTTCGACGTCTCCGATCCGACCTCCATGGTCCTTCTCGGTTCGATCTCCGTCGGAACGAGCAATCCGTCCACCGTGCACGCTTCCGGCAATTACGTATACGTGGTCGTCCAGGGCGGCATGTTCGATCCGAATCAGATGCGTGTATATGATGTTTCGGATCCCACGACCCCGACCTTCATCACGCAATACACCCTGGGCTTGGGGGCCACCGGCCTGTATATCCAGGGGAAGTACGCTTATGTGTTGAGTTCGGGTTGGAATACCATGCAGATACTCAATATCGCTGACCCTAATTCGATATCTTCTATCGGTTCTTCCAGTACCGGTTCAGGTCCTCAGGCGGTCTTTACCAAGGATAATTATGCCTTCATCGTAAATAGCGGTGCTGACAACCTGGAGATTTTCGACGTCTCCGATCCGGCCTCACCGATATCGATCGGTACCGTGGCTACGGGGTCCGATCCGTACGACGTCTATGTCCAGGACGGATTTGCTTATGTGGTAAATAGCACTGCAGCGACCCTGGAGATTTTCGACGTTTCTGACCCGAATTCGCCTTTTTCGGCAGGCTCCGCTGCTACCGGCACCGATCCGTTTCGGGTCTTTGTCCAGGGGCGTTATGCCTATGTGACCAACTTCACATCGAGCACCCTCCAGGTCTTCGATGTCTCCGATCCCACGTCACCGTCGTCAGTGGATACGGTGACGGTCTCGAGCGGGCCGGTAGGTATCCATGTCCAGGGACGCTACGCCTTTGTCACGGCCAGCGGCTCGAGTTCGTTGCAGGCATTCGACCTCGGCGGTGCCTATATCCAGCAGCTTGAGGCAGGCGGATTGGAGGCGGGCAGTCTGGCGGTCCGAAATAATCTTTCTGCCTTGGACGGCTTCTTCTCCGGGGGGATGAGCGTCGGTCAATCGATCTATGTCCAGGGCGGATCCGGATTCGGGGGCCCGACGAACTACTTCGCCGGTGATATGGGTATCGGTACGTCCACCATCGACTCGGCACTGAGTGTCCGGAGCCGATCATCTGTCGGTTCCGTCACGTTCACCGGCACCGGCCTCGACGACGTCAATGCCTATGGTCCTTTCACCGGTGCTGCGGCTGCGGATTTCCGCGTTCAGATAGACGGATCACCCTTCATCGATGTCGCGGATTTCGTAGGTACGGGTCTCGACGACGCCACCGCCGGAGGTTCTTTCACCGGGTGGGGGCGCAAGAAATACCGCGTTCAGATAGACGGCACCGGGACGCCGGACACCTTCAAGTGGCGTGACCGTCACCTTCGCCGCCACGACCGGTCATACGCTCGACGACTTCTGGTATTTCCGGGCCAATGCCGACACCTTCAAGTGGTCCGATGACGGAGGTACGACCTGGCGGGCCGGCCGCGTCGTCATCAAGGGTGGTATCCATGATTTGGATGACGGTGTGGGCGTCTCCTTCTCCGCGCCGATCGGCCATACGCTCGACGACCGCTGGGACTTCTCGACGACCGCCGTGAATCCACTGGTCATTCGGGACGCTAACGGGGCGGCGGCCTTCCAGGTTAGGAACGACAGCCGTGTTGGTATCGGTGTCGCTACAGCGCGGGAATCGTTATCCGTAGGCGGGGCCGTAGACGCCTTGGCGTTCAGTGATGCGTTGGGCTGGTTACAGAACCAGGCCGCCAGCGGCAGACTGGCCTTGGGATCCAATAACGGGGGCCGCGGGGGCGCCGGCGCCACTCCGGGCAACATCGCCATGCGCGGCGATCAGCTGGCCACGTTCGACCAGAGGAGCATCGACATAAGCATCGGCGGATTCAACGGCGCGGCCTTCGACGGCAGGTATATCTACTTCGTTCCCTTCTATGTCGACGACTACATCGGGATCGTCGCCCGTCTGGATACGACGGGAGAGCTTTCCAACCCGTCCTCCTGGAGCGTCTTCGACCTGACCAATATCGACGCTGACCTGAAGGGCTATAGCGACGTCGTCTTCGACGGGAGATACCTGTATTTCGTGCCCTATTACAACGGCACTGACTATTTCGGCAAGGTCGCCAGATACGACACTGTGTTTTCGTTCACTGATGCCAGTTCCTGGTCGTCTTTCGATCTGACCGGTGTGGACGTGAACGCCACAGGATTCGCCGGTGGCGCCTTTGATGGTCGTTATGTATACGTCGTTCCGAGCAAGAATGGCGGTGGTGACCATGGTCGGGTAGCCCGATACGATACGACCTCTACTTTCAGCAACTCCGGTTCCTGGTCTGTCTATGACGTTGCGGCGAACGTTGATGCGACTGCCGTGGCCTTTGCCGGAGGGTCCATCTATGACGGCCGCTATATATATTTCGCGCCAGGCCAGCAGCCGACGGCCGTCCGTTTCGACACTGCTGATCCTGACGGGTTCGCCGACTCCGGTTCCTGGACGACTTTCGATACGACCACGGTCGGCAGCGACCTGAGGGGATTCAACGGCGCCGCTTTCGACGGTCGGTACATCTACTATGCTCCACGGCAGAACGACGTGGGCTGGTTCGGTACGGTCCTGAGGTACGATACCGCGGCGCCGTACCTGGACGCATCATCGTGGGTGACTTTCGATACGACCACGGTCGATGCGGCCTCCCAGGGATTCATCGGTGCGGTGTTCGACGGCCGCTTCGTCTATTTCTCTCCGTATTATGACGGCACCGATTATAGCGGGCAGGTCACGCGCTATGACACCACTGCCCCTTTCCTGGATACCGCTGCCTGGGGCGTCTTCGACATGTCGTCGGTCGTCCCTGAGTCCAAGGGCTTCACCGGCCTCACTTTCGACGGCAGATATCTCTATTTCGTGCCGTATTGGAACGGCTGGGATTATCCTCCGATTACGCGTCTCGAGGTCTGGTCCGGCGGTATTGACGCCACTCCGGGATTGACCCGTCTGGCTCGTTCGAGCGAGTTGTATATCGACAGTCAGGGACGGGTGGGTGTCGGCACGACCAGCCCGGACGGCCTGCTTACGGTGGATTCGCCGATGGTGGTCCAGGGTTCGTTCTTCGAGGGCGGTGAAGCATTTGAGGCCTCGAAGACTTTCACCAGTTTCGGCCGGGCGGCGGCTATCCAGTCGATCTGGGACTTCCCGTCGGACGGCTTCGGCATCTACGGTTTCGAGGTGTTCACTCAGACCAAGGCCGGCAATACCAACAACATGACCGGCTCCATGGCAGGAATCCTCGGACGGAGCGAGCATCTGGGTACCGGACTGGCCAGCAGCATGGTCGGGGTGAGCGGCGTGGCCGGCGGACGGGATAACGGCGGCGACGTGACCGATGCGACAGCGATGTACGGTTCGGTCGTGGCCGGCGTCGGCACGGTCGTCACGGACGGTTTCTCCGTCAAGGGACAGAATCTGGTCAATGGTGCCGGCAGCAACATCACCAATTCTTATGGCTTAGCCGCGCTTGAACCCAATGTGCTGTCCTCGGGCACCGTCACCAACAACGTCGGTCTGGCTACGGTCGATCTTTCTGCCGGTACCAATAATACCAACGCCCTTATCGGTACCCTGACCGTACCTTCGGGCAACTTCTCCATCTATAACGCTTCATCGTACAATAACTACTTCGCCGGTAACGTCGGTATCGGCGATGCCTCGCCGGCCTCGCTGCTGACCGTCGGTTCAGGCGACGCCTTCCGAGTCGATGGCTTCGGCAACATCACCACTCTGGGAGACGCCAGTATCGAAGGCGGGGACCTCGATTCCTCGGTCGCCACTTTCAATATCGGCGCCTCCTCGACCAGCCTGACCCTGGCCGGCGGTTCCGGTTCGACCGGCTGCACTATCGACGGCTCAGGCAACCTGGCCTGTACCGGCACTATCTCCGGTGGTGGCGTAGCCGGAGCCAACGTCAACCTTTCCAACCTTTCTTCGGTAGCCATCAACACCACTTTGCTTCCGGATACCGACAATACCCATGATCTCGGTTCCACCTCCCTGCGTTGGCGTAAGCTCGAACTCGGCCCCGGATCGCTCGAAATAAGTTCGACGGTGGGCACGGGCGGGGCCGGAGCTGACTACACGCTCGGCAGTCTGGCCTTTGACGGAACCAACCTCGAGCTCACCACCTCAGCGATTGGCGCCGGCAGCGCCGGTACCCTGCAGCTCACCACCGGAGCCAATGTCGGTCTCAATATCGATAGCAGCGGCAATGTGGGTATCGGGACAGCGACTCCTGGGGCCGGTCTGCATGTGGCTGCGGCAGGCGGTTATGACCTGTACGCCGGTGCCGACCCCTCATCGTTCTACGCTCCGGCCGATACGTATCTTGGTTTCGGCAAGAGCGCCTTCGCTATCGACGGGGGGAACAACAAGGCTGCGGTAGTAGGCATTAATCAGGATGGTTCTGCGGCAGCAGGCACCCTTTACGGCGTGCTTGGACACGCCATGAAGTATGCGGCCCTCATACCCAATAACACGCCCAATCTGATCGGTGTGGCCGGTACGGCGCATGTGGATAGCCTAAATCTGGGGAGTCCCGGCCTTGTCGCCGGTGTCTACGGCATGGCGACGTCCGATGAGGATACGGGTAACGGCATCGTCGCCTCGCTCTATGCGGAGAGCGGTTACGTGAGCGGTACCTCGAACTACTATTATGGCTTGTACGTCGCCAATCCGGATGCCGGGGCGACCAACGATTACGCCATCTATACCGACACCACCGCGCCATTCTCGATCACTGATGCCGGCGATGTTGGCATCGGGACGGCCACTCCGGCTGCCCGGCTCGATATCGCCCAGGTAGATACCGATGACGCCATCGCCCTGAATCTGGCCGTCTCCGCGGATACGGACGGCGATGACGTCTACGGAATCTACAATACGATCGACGTCGGCACGGGAACTATCACGGCCGACCGCAATGCCTACGGGATGTACAACGACCTGACGGTAGCCGCGACCACAGCCGGTGGCGGGAACGAACCGGTCGCCTACGGCGTCTTCAACACCGGTACGAACAGCGCCGGTTGGGGATATATGGGCGGCGTCCGGAACGTACTTACGTCGACCGGCAGCACGGTCTCGCAGGTGCGCGGCATCGACAACACCATCAGGGCCGAGGGTGACAGCGCCGCCTCGATCGGCTGGGGCATACTGAACGGCATCTCCGCGCTGGGTAACGGGGCGGTCGCCTATGGCGTGGACAACAACATCTACACCGGCGATGACGCCAATACACAGACGGTCTACGGAGCGCGTACCAGGATGGCCACCTATGCTGGCGCCAGTGATGTCGCCTACGGTCACTACATCGAGGACCTGGCCGGAATATCTACCGGCGGCACCAATTACGGTATCTACATCAGTCTCGACGATCCGGACGTTACGAATTACGGCATCTATGAGGACGGATACGCGACGAACTATTTCTCCGGGCCTGTCGGTATGGGCATAGCGACCTCACCGCAATATGCCCTCGACGTGAGGATCTATCCGAGCAACACGACTGGGATTGAGACCGCGTCATATATAGAGAACTATTGGAGGGGTACGATGGCTCCGCCTGTGGCCGGAAGCGGCGTGCGGGGCCAGCTCGTACTCGCCGGTTCATCGAGCGCTTGGGGTTTCGGGAGCGGCGGCCCACCGGTGATCACGGCCGGCGAGTTCCAGGTATCTCACGAGCGTTCAGGCAACGTATCGCCGGCCACGGCCGTATTGACTTCGATGAGCGCTTCGGGTGGTACCATCATCGACGGGCGGCATATATTCGTGGCCGACGGTTCCGGCAACATCACTAATCAGGCGGGCCTGGTAATCGAAGGGATGGCGGCCGGGACGAACAACACCGACCTGCTTATCGGTACCAGCACTATCCCGGCGGGGGACTTCGCGATCTACAACACTTCCGCGAACGACAACTATTTCGCCGGGAACGTCGGCATCGGTACGGCTACGCCGACGACCTTCGAGCTGGAGATGGCCGGTGACATCGGCCCGTCCGCCGACGATACCTATGATCTGGGCTCCTCGGCCAGACGCTGGCGGGACCTCTATCTTGGACCGGCTTCGTTCCACATCGGCACGGATGGCAATGACGCTACCATCTCCTATGATCCGTCGAGCTACCGGCTCAGTGCCAACAAGCCGTTCGATTTCCTGGGCGGCGGATTGAGCGTCACCTCGGGGGATTTCGTCACGCCGCTCGGCGGATTCGGCGGTTATGAGAACTTCCTGCGGTATTCGGAGAGCATCGATAACGGCGTCTGGACGGCGACCGGCGTGACGGTGACGGCCGACAATATGGCCGCGCCGGACGGCGCCACGACGGCCGAACGGCTGAGCGGCGGGGCGGTGGCCACCGACGGGGTGAGCCAGGCCGCGGCCAGCCCGACGATGTTAGCCAATTACGGCAACGCCACCTGGACCGGTAGCGTCTGGCTTAAGGCTGATTCAGGTAATCCGAACGTCACCCTGCGGATTGACGCGTCGTTGACCTCGGATCCGGGGACGCAGGCGGTGACCCTTTCCGAAGACTGGCAGCATTTCTCCCTGACCCATACCTTCACCACCGGTACCGGATATCCGCTTCTCGACATCCAGGCCGGGACGAATACGATTTATGTCTGGGGTGCCCAGCTCGAATATGCCGGTCTGGCGGGGGTCTATGCCCGCACTGACGGCACGCTCGTGGCCACTTCGAACGCGGCGACAATGGCCCGCGGATTGGTCGGCAACGGTTCGCTGCTCTTCACCGGTTCACAGGGCGAGACCCCGACCGCCGGTTCCGGTCCGCGGCTGATGTGGGTGCCGTCGAAATACGCCTTACGTGCCGGATATGCCGGTTCGTCCTCCTGGGATGACGGCAATATCGGTAGCTATTCGGTGGCCTTCGGTAACGACACCCGGGCCAGCGGCTTCTATTCCTTCGCCGGCGGCAACACCTCGACCGCCACCAGCACCAACGCCTTCGCCTTCGGCGTGGCCAACGCTACCGACCAGTTCGCTATCGCTATGGGCAGCAATGCCAATGCCAGCGGCAGCGTCTCCCTGGCCCTCGGCGGCAACGCCTATGCCAGCGGCGGCGGGGCCATAGCCGTCGGTTATGACGTCAATTCGTCCGGTGCCGTATCGGTCGCCCTGGGGCAGTATGTCAACGCCGGAGCGGATCACGCCATGTCGTTGGGTCACGGCGTAGACAATGCCAACCGGCTCATCAACAACACCGCGGATTCGCTGATGGTCGGATTCAATTCGACCGTGCCGACGCTCTACGTCGGTCCGGCGAGCGGGGCGGGAACCGTCGGTCGGGTGGGTATCGGCACGTCTAATCCCGCAGAAGAATTTCACGTCTTCAGTACGACGGATGCGGACTTTCAGCTTCATACCGAAGCGGACGGGGATTTCTCCGGGATTGCCTTGGTGCGGGCACGGACAGGGCCTGCTGCTGTCGTTGACGGGAATACACTCGCAAACATATCCGCGTTTGGCTATGACGGGAGTAGTAACGTCAAGGCTGCACACATCCAGTTTCAAGTTGACGCGGGCACAGGTACGAACGACATGCCCGGACGCATCATCTTCTCGACTACTGCCGATGGAGCATCCGCGGTCACGGAACGCATGCGTATTGATAATGCGGGTTATGTCGGTATCGGCGACTCCGATCCGGCCTCGCTTCTGACCGTCGGCTCGGGCGACCTCTTCCAGGTGAGTTCAAGTGGTGATCTGGTCAGCATCAAGGGCGTTTCCTACGTCTGGCCCGGCGCCAACGCCTCAGGCGTACTCACCAACAACGGCTCGGGCACCCTCTCCTGGGCCGCCCTGCCCGCCGGCGCCTCGCTCTGGGAAACCGGGACTTATGGCACCTATGAGGACGATGACGACGTCGTCATCGGATCGAGCGGGGACGAGACGCTGTCGAACTCCGGCTTCTCCCTATCCGGTGACGACCTGTTCGTGGCCGGCAGCGCCGGCATCGAAGGTAGTGTTTACACCGACGGTTCCTTCATCGCCGGGGCCTCGCTCACCCTCGCTGACGGCTCTATCAGCCAGTCGACCGGTTCTGTCCTGGCCATCAGCCTCGGCGGTGCAGCCGGCGACGATTTCAATGTCGACTCGAACACCTTGGTCGTGGAATCGGACAATAATCGGGTCGGTATCGGTACGTCGACCCCGTCGACCGGACTGCATGTGCTGGCTCCGGCCGTGGCGAGCGCTGCCGAGGAGATTTCCCGGTTCGGGGTGTCCGACAACGGTGCTAATTTCCTCTCGATTCGTAACGATTCGACGGCTGATACAGGCTATGAACCCAAGATTTACTCTTATACTCAGGGGGCTGCCTTACCCCTGACCATCTATACCGATTCCAACGACGATCAGGTGTTCGATCCGCCGATGATGGCGATCGATAGCCGCTCCATCAGTTACCGTCCGCTTTTCGCCCTGCGCGAGAACGGTTCGGATCACGTGATTATGGACGCTTCGGGCGATATCGGCATCGGCGTCACGTCCAATCTTTCCAGATTGACGGTCAAGCAGGCTGCCGATGAGACGATTACCGGCACGACTACCGCCAACAGTACGACCAACATTATCGGTTCGGGGACCTACTTCACCTCGCATCTCGGGGTGGGCGACAGGATATCGCTTTCCTCAGCTCCAGGAACCTATGCCACAGTGACGGCAATTACCGACAATACCACCCTGACGGTAGATACGCCGCTAGGCGACGGTACGTCCCAGACGATTAACGCGAAGCACAGCATACTGCGCGCCGATAATTCGAGCGACGCGGTCAAATTCATCGTTAGCGATCTCGGTAACGTCGGCTTGAGTGACTCCACGCCGACCGAGGAGCTGACTCTGGCTGGAGATTTCCTGGTCACCGGTCACGGCATCATGGGTAATCGGTTCACTTCGGGCGATCTCGGTGAGACGGCATCCGCCTCCCGGGTATTCTGGCTCAGTGAGGAGGTAACGACCGACGGGGTACAGGGCATCCGTTCCTTCATGACGCTCGACCCGCCGGCCGCCGGTTACTCGGTGGTCGCCGGTGAGTTCATCTCTGCCGACGAGGCGGACAACGCCACCAACATCGCCACCTTGGCCGGTGTCGAGACCTTAGTCAGCGCCAAGGGTTCGGCCACCGTAACCGATCTGACAAGCGTCAATGTCAACGTAGCCAATGAGGGCACGGGAACGGTCACCGAGGCCTACGGCGTCCATACCCGGCCCTACATCACCAACACCGGAAATATCTCTACCTATTACGCATTTGCGGTCAATGAAACCACGGACACGGGCGCCGGAAGCATCGGCACCTTCTACGGCCTGGCCATCGACAATCTGGCTACGGCGGCCAGCACCGCCTATCCGATCCGCTACTTCGGTAGCTCTCCGTTCGTCCTCACTTCGGACACACGGCTCGGTATCGGTGACGCCGGTCCGGACGCGCTGATAGACATCGCCAGCACGGCGGCGGTCGACCTGTTCCGGGTGGACGACAACGGCGACGGTGACACCTCTCCGTTCATCATCGACCAGAACGGCAATGTCGGCATCGGCACGACTACACCCAATAACGCGTTACAGGTCGCCGGTCTCATCAACTTCACCACCACTTCCAGGGACGGTACCTATATCGGTTACCAGGCGGGCAACGCTTCCCCTACGGGCAATAACAACACCCTGATCGGTAATCTGGCCGGGACCGCGGTCACTTCCGGCTATGAGAATACGGCCGTAGGTTCCGAGGCGCTGGAGACCAATACCACCGGCTTCTACAACACCGCCGTCGGTTACCGGGCTCTCGAGGCCAATGATGATGGGCGTAACAACACTGCCGTCGGTCGCTACGCCATGAACAGCAATGTCGATTCTTCCGGCAATACGGCGATAGGCGCGGCTTCCTTGGCTTCCAATGACACCGGCGCCAGCAACGTGGCTGTCGGCTACGATGCGGCGCTTCTGAACACCTCCGGATCGGGCAACGTGGCAGTCGGTGTGAGCGCGCTCGGATCCAATACCTCAGGCGGTTCTAATGTCGCCCTCGGCAGCTACGCCCTCTACGACAACACCACTACCGGTTTCAATACCGCGGTCGGCTACCAGGCCCTCTCTAATAGCACGACCGCCAACAACACGGCTATCGGCTATCAGGCCGGAGATACCATCACCACCGGGTCGAACAATACCTTCGTCGGTTATGGAGCCGACGCGTCGGTCAACAGTCTCTCTAACGCCACGGCCATCGGCTATAACGCCACGGTCAGCGCCAGCAATGCGCTCGTCCTCGGTAATGGTGTCGATGTCGGTATCGGTGATTCCACGCCGAACTCCTTGCTGCACCTTTATGGCGACGGCGGCGTCACCGGAGACTATTCGGACTTACTGACTCTAGAGAGCTCGACCGATGACGCGACCGGAATCAGCTTCAATACGACTTTCGAACAATGGTTCCTCGGTCAGAACGGCACCTGCGGCGGCTCATCCGTTGCCGACGACTTCTACCTATGTAACATCGACGATAACGCCATACATTTACTGATCGATGCCGGCACCGGCAACGTCGGCATCGGCGATACCACCCCGGCCAACGGCAGGCTCGAAGTCTCGAACCTGACCAGCGCGGTCGACATCTTCAACCTCTACGACAACACGACCAACGTCTTCACCGTGATCGACGGCGGCAATGTCGGCATCGGCGACGGCAGTCCCGCCGCCCTGCTTACCGTCGGGCCCGGCGACACCTTCATGGTCGATTCCGACGGTGACGTCACCTCGAACTTCACCCAGCTTGACGGTACGGCGACCACCACGACCTCGAGCGGTTCGGTGACCACCCTGGCCGTCGGTTCGACCACCAACTACGACGTCGGCAATTACGTTCGGCTGGTCAATACGACCGTCAACTGCGCCACCGGCACCCTGACCTGCTACGCCAAGATCACGGGGGTCACGGCCGGCGTCTCCATCGACATCTCTCCGGCGCTCACCGCCGAGAACACCGGCGCGGTGACCGAATGGCATATCCCCGAGGTCGGCGGCACCAACACCGCCTCCACTCTCACCAACCGCTTCGGCCGGGGCTACTTCATCGACGGCATCGTCACCGGCAACGCCTCGACCTACTACACCGACGCAGGAATCTTCGATGCTGCCGGTGGTTCGCTGCTGACTCTCGACAGCAGCGGTGACGTCACCTTCGGCGGCAACGTCGGCATTGGCAACAACTCTCCAGATGCCATCCTCGACATCACATCATCGGCCGCCGCCGACGGTATCTTCATTGACAATACGGCCACAACAGGCGATCCGATTCTGTCGTTCCAGCTGTCGGGTACGAGCTCGATCACCATGGGCATCGACGATTCAGACAGCGACCTGTTCAAGATCTCCGCCGGTAGCGCCCTAGGCACGACCGATAGGATAATCATCGACAGTGTCGGGCAGGTCGGCATTGGCGCGAATCCGCCCTCCATGACGCTCGACATCGAACGGAATTTTTCTGCCAATGTCGGCATCGATATCAACAATCTTGACACATCGACGGGTGACTCGATCATCCGCTTCCTCAACGACAGCACTAACCGGTTCATCATCGGGGTGGATCAGAGCGACTCCAACAAATTCAAGATCGCACAGAGCGGGTTATTGGCAACCAATACCAGAATGACGGTCCAAAGCACTGGTGAGGTCGGCATCGGTGATGACTCTCCGGCTTCGCTCCTCACCGTCGGCTCGGGCGATCTCTTCCAGGTCAATTCCAGCGGTGACGTTATAAGGCTCAAGAACGTCACCTATTCCTGGCCCGGTGCCAATGCCTCGGGCGTACTGACCAATGACGGTTCAGGCAACCTTTCCTGGGCCGCTGTCTCCGGAGGCATCACCCAGGTCGGTTCGATGACTACCTCTCCGGCCTTCGGCGATTCGACCGCCGACGATGATTGGTTCGGTCTCGGCGCCTCGGCTGGACGGATTGAGTTCGACAATCAGGCCACGGACGAGGTGAACATCATGGACGCCCGGGTCGGTATCGGTACGGACACTCCGAATAATCTTCTCCAGGTGTCCGGTTACCTGGATTTCGATGACACGCTGCACGGCACATATTTCGGCATGAATGCGGGCAGCAACCACACCACGGGCGATGACTATGTCACGGCAATAGGTTATTACGCGGGATATTCCCTCAACGGCACCGGCACGGTCTATGCCGTGATGGTCGGCTCCAGAGCCGGTCAGTCGGCGACCAACGCCGACTTCGCCACGCTTGTTGGGCATGGCGCCGGAGATAGCATCACGACCGCCACCTATAATACGGCCATCGGTTACTCCGCCCTGCAATACAATACGACAGGCACGAACAATACGGCGGTCGGTGCTTCGGCCGGATATTATGTTTCCGGAACCAATAACACCGCCGTCGGTCAGAATGCCCTGCAATCCAATTTGACGGGAACGGCGGACTACAATACTGCCGTGGGCGTAAACGGCTGCGGGGGCACCACAGGCGATTACAACACATGTTTCGGTTACTATGCGGGTTCCCTCCTGGGGGCGGCCACCGGTAATACGTTCGTCGGCGCCAGTACGGGTGCGACCGTCAGTGACCTGACCAATGCCACCGCTATCGGATACAGCACGACGATCTCGGTTTCCAATGGCATGAATCTGGGAAGCGGTTCGGTCACCGTAGGCATCAACCAGCCAAGCCCCAATCAAGGCAGGCTTGAGATCAAGGGCGGCACGGTCTGCGTCGACACTAACAGCGACAACAACGCCACTTCCTGTCTCGCTTCCGAATCGGACGCCCGGCTCAAGACCAACGTCGTCACCATCACCGGAGCCCTCGACAAGATTCTGCGGCTGCGCGGCGTGGAGTTCGACTGGGATATAGAGAATCCGGAGATAGTCACCCGGTATCCGCTCATCACCCGCTTCGCCGAACAGCCCCATTCTCTCGGTATCATCGCCCAGGAGGCGCAGGAGGTCCTGCCGGAGACGATCATGCTCGAGACGCTGGAGGGAGGCTTCCTCCAACTCGATTACGACATGTTCATCCCGGTCCTGCTGGAGGCAATCAAGGAGATGAACTTCAAGATCGAGGAATTGACTGTCGGCTCTGAGGCTGGGCTGCTCTCCGGAGAGACGGCGATGGTCGACCTCGAAGGAAGGCCGCTCATCGGCGTGAGGTCGCTTGAGGGAGAGAACGCCCTGTGGTCGATCGACAGCGAGGGTCATCTGGCGACACAGACGGTCGAGGCCGCCTCCATCACCACCGAGGAGGTGGCGGTCAAGGTGACCGACGAGCGGCAGGTGATCGGCCGGGCCATGGTCTATGCCGGTACCGCGGCTGCGGTGGTGGAGAATGAGGCGGTCCGTGAGGACTCGGAGATATTCGTCACCTTCAAGGGAAATCCACGCGGTGCCTGGTGGCTGTCGGAACAGCATGACGGCATGTTCATCGTGCAGCTGGAGAATGAAGCGCCAGAGGATATAGAGTTCAGCTACTGGGTGGTCGGCGTGGTCGATGAACGGACGCCGGAGGAAGAGGTAACGGAGGAGCCTCCTGTTGAGGAACCGCCGGCCGAGGAACCGCCAGCCGAAGAACCCGCTGCTGAAGAACCGCCGGCCGAGGAACCTCCGGTCGAAGAGCCTGTCGCCGAAGAACCCGCTGCTGAAGAACCGCCCGCTGAAGAACCTCCGGTTGAGGAACCACCGGCCGAAGAGTCACCACCCCAAGAACCGTCGCCTGAAGAACCGACTGTCGAGCAGCCACCGCCTGAAGAGTCTCCGACCTGATTATCAGACGCCTGATAGAAAAAAAGACCGCCTCAGATGAGGCGGTTTTCATCACATCACATCGATTCCTACCGGTCTTTACCGTGATTCATTCTCCGGGAACTACCTGGATGAAGTCCGGCATGACGCACGGATAGTCATCGATGATGCAGTCCTGGTTGCAGCAGAAGGCCCGCTTGTCGGTGTCCGTGAAGGACAGCGTCATGTTGCCGATCGGGTACATCACGGCCGCCGGGTCCTGGACGTGGGCTATACCGATGAAGTGTCCGATCTCATGCAGGACGACCGAAGAGAGGATCGGTACGTAGAGCGGCTTGGCCTCCGGGTTGATCGGCCCGTATTCCTCGTCCCGGCCGAGGACCAGGACCTGTCCCGCGGGCTCGCCGGTATCGTCTTCCGGCGGTATCTCGGTGATGATCGCCGGGATGTCCCGGGCCTCGAACAGCTCCTGGGGCGGCAGGTTGAAGACGAAGATGAGGATATCGTTGCGCGGCCCGTAGCCCACGAGCACGCCCCGGCCGCCGTAGTCCCTGGCCGAGATGTCGGCCAGGTAACGGTAGTGCTCGTCGTCCGGGGATTCGATGCGGTAGATGACGCTCACGCCGTCATCGAGGTCGTCGACCGCGAAACCGTCGGTATCACGGTACCGGCCCCGGTAGATGAGCAGGTCCTTGCCGAGCACCTCCTGACCGAGCGAGTTGACCTCGCCGATCATCCGGATGATTCCTGCCTCCTCGTCGGCGGTGTAGTTGTCGTCGACGTAGATATCACGCGGGAAGTCGATCGGGCCGCAGGCCAGCAGAGGCGCCGTCAGGATCACCAGGTATAGGACGCGCGCAGCCATAGCTGACCCCCTTTCAGCGCCTCATCATAGATGGGTCGGGCGAAGTCGGCGTAGACCGGGATGACGTGATTGGGGTCGGGCAGGAACAGTCGCCAGTCCAGACCCACCGACCAGGCGTCCTTGATCCGGACATCCACGCCGGCACCCAGGGTCAGGTCGAGGCTGCGGGAGACCCGCGAGCAGGAGACCGGCGAGAAGGCGTTCCAGAAGATCCCCGGATCGATCAGATGGACCCGGACCGGACCGATCTTCAGCACGTCGATGATCAGGTTCAGCCCGAAGCCGTGCGGTATGACGGCATTGAGCTCGAGGCCGAGCGGCGTGTACTGCGGTGACCTGACCCGGCCGGCGAGATACAGCATGAACGGTCCGGTGGAATGGTCCACCTCGAGATCGGTGAAGGCCAGGATGAGCGGTCCGCCGAGACCGGCGATCGCTTCTACCTCGAGTTTACCTTCCAGCAGAGCCGCCTCGGCGGAGGCGGGCACAGCCCAAATCACTCCGATAAGCACGATCAGTCCCAGGATTCGGCTCCTCATGTTCGCTCCTTGCGATGGGATACCATATAAAGAACACCATTTCCATCTAATCGCAGGACACGGGCAATGGTCAAATGAGGCCGGGTCGGTACGACCTATTTAAGCTCCTGTGTATAACTCCATGTGGATAATTTTGCTATAATAAGTCCAGCTTCTCCGTTCCAAGCCTGGACGGAAGATTAACGTATTCATCATTAATCAGTTCCTATGGAATCGATGAGTCAGTTCGTGGTGGAAGAGGCAGCAGCCGGTCCTGGTCCGGAATCGGCAGCCCCGCCCGCCGCACCCAAGGTGGTCCGTCTGTGTGACGGGATCATCCGCTGGTCAATCTATGTCATGGCGGCCGTGTTGCCGCTGTTCTTCCTGCCCTGGACGATCGAGGTGGTCGAGCTCAATAAGCAGCTGCTGCTGCTGATCGGAGCCAGCGTCACCGGCATCGCCTGGTTGGGTAAGATGCTCGCCGAGAGGAAGTTCGAGTACCGGAGGTCCGTGGTGAACCTGATGGTGGTGCTGTTCCTGGCGGTCTATGCCCTGAGCGCCTGGAGTTCGAGCAGCGGGTACATGAGCGTGATGGGGGATTTCGGTCAGGAAAAGGCCGGATTGATAACGGTGGTCTCGTTCGTGGTCCTCTATTTCGTGATCGCCAACAACGTCCGGACGATGAGGACGCTGCATTGCGTGATCAAGTCGATCATGATCGGCGGTTTCGTCGCCGCCGTCTACGCGCTGCTGCAGGGATTCGGCGTGCATATCCTGCCCTTCGCCTTCAGTAAGACCCCATCGTTCAATACCGTAGGTACGGCGGCGGCTCTCGGTGTCTACCTGGCCTTCATCACGACGATGGCCGGCGGACTGCTGCTGGCCGGCCACGCCGGTCCGGCGGAAGGGGGCAAGAAGAAACGGATCTGCCGGATCGCCTACAACGTGATGCTGGTGCTGACCGCGGTCATCTCGCTCTTCCTGATCGCCGCGCTTGATTTCTGGCCGCTGACGCTGTCACTCCTGGTGTCGGCCGCACTGCTGATCGGCTTCGCTTTCGTCCATGCCAAGAGCGTCAAGGGCATCTCCGGAGTGCTGCTGCCGATAGCCGCGGTGATCATCGCCGTACTGCTCCTGATCTTCCGCTTCCCGGTCAACCTGGGCTTCCCGGCGGAGGTGATGCCGTCGATGAAGGCCACGGCCGACATCACCATGAAGACCCTGCGGGAGGCGCCGCTTCTGGGATCCGGTCCCGGCACCTTCCTGTTCGATTACGCCAAATTCCGGGCACCTGAGGTCAACATGACCGCGTTCTGGAACGTCCGTTTCGACCGCGGCGCTTCCCGGTTCCTGACGCTGCTGGCCACCATCGGCCTGTTCGGAGCGCTGTCCTGGCTGATGATGTCCCTGTTCCTGTTGGTCTCGTCGGGGCGCAAGCTGTTCAAGAGCGACGAGAAGACCTGGCACATACTGATCGGCATATTCTCGGCCTGGTTCCTGCTGGTCTTCTCCAAGTTCCTCTACAGTTCGACTTTGACGCTGGAACTGATGTTCTGGGTGACCATGGCCCTGCTGGTGGTGGTGCACCGCAAGGACTTCTATTCAGTCAAGTTCGAGAATTCGCCGCGGGCGGCGATGATCCTGTCGTTCGTCTTCATCCTGACGATAGTCTTCGTGCTGTCAGGCCTGTTCGTGGAGGGTCAGCGGTATGCCGCGGAGACCGCCTATGCCAAGGCGATCCGCATCGACCGGGCCGGCGGTCAGGCCGATGAGGTGATCGATAACCTGATCAGAGCGGCTAACTGGAACCCCCGCAACGACGTCTATGTGCGCAACCTGGCCTTAGCCCTGCTGCTGAAGGCCGACATGGAATTCAGCACTCCGGTGACGCTGGAGCGGGGCGAAGAGGAGTCGGATGAGGATTATAACGCCCGGCTTCAGGCGGCCCAGCAGGACAAGCTGCGGCAGGCCACCAATCTGACCGCCTCGGCGGTCAACACCGCCAACCGGGCCACGGAAATCAGTGATGGCAACGTCGCTAACTGGTCGGTACTGGCCTCGATCTATCAGGGGCTGATGGGTATCACCCAGGGCGCCGACGAGTGGGCGGTCAGGTCGTATGAGAAGGCGATAGAGCTCGAACCGGCCAACCCGACGCTGCACACCGAACTGGGCAAGGTCTACATCTACCAGAGCGATGTCGCCGCCCAGCAGATGCAGACCGAGGACGAGGAGGCCAAGACGGCGGCTGAGGAGAGGCGGAATGAGCTGCTCAACAAGGCTGTCGACGCCTTCAACAAGGCGATCGAGCTCAAGTCTGATTTCGCCCCGGCCCACTTCAACCTGGCCCTGGCCTTCGACCGCCAAGGCAAGCTGAAGGAGGCGATCGCCAAGATGGAGGCGGTGGTCGGACTGGAGCCGCGCGACGTCGGCGTCGGTTTCCAGCTGTCGCTGCTCTATTTCCGTGACGACCAGAAGGAGAACGCCATCGGTCTGATGGAGGCAGTGGTCCAGCTGTCGCCCAACTTCTCCAACGCTCGCTGGTATCTGGCGGCGATGTATGAGGACGCCGGACGGCTCGACGAGGCGATCGTCCAGATCGAGAAGGTCAAGGAACTCAATCCGAACAACGACCTGGTCGTCCGTAAGCTGGACGAGTTGAAGAAACGGAAGGAGGCTCCGCCGCCGCCCGAGGAAGGCCTGCCGCCGCCGGTCGAACAGCCGGTCCAGAACCCCAACGAGCCGGGAGTCCAGCCGTAACGGCGGATAGGCACGTAAGGACACGCAAAAACGCGACCGCTTCACGCGGTCGCGTTTGATTGAGAGACGTACCGTCTCAGGAAGTGGAGGCTCACCCTCCAGAGGTCAGGCCGAACTGGTCGCCCTTGGCCGGCTTCTGGCCGCTGTTGCCGCCGAGACCGGTCACGGCCTCCGGACTTGAGACCTGCTGGGATGAGATCAGGACGTTCCGCAGCTGATCCATCAGCGTCGACATGCCGGACGGCGAATGGGGCAACATGATGGTGTTGAGGTTCGACTCCTCGCCGAGCTTGTTGAGCATGTCGAAGTACTGGGTGAGGAGGATGAGGAGCATCGCCTCGTTGGCGGTGGCCCCGTCCATCGCCTCACGCAGGTCGTTCATCGAGGCGCGTAGCCCGTCGATGATCGCCTTGCGTTGTTCGGCGATACCTTCGCCCTGCAGCTTCTTGCTCTCGGCCTCGGCCTGGGCGGCCTTGACCTTGAGGATGCGCTCGGCCTCGCCCTTCTCCTCGGCAGCGACGCGCAGGCGCTGCTGCTCGTTGATCTCGTTCATCGCATCCTTGACCTTGGCGTCGGGGTCGATGTCCGTGACCAGGGCCTTGACGATGCCGTAGCCGTAGTCGTCCATGGTCTCGGAGAGCTCGGTCTTCACGGCGTCGGCCACGTCGTCCTTCTTCTCGAAGACGTCGTCCAGCTTCATCTTGGGGACGCAGGCGCGGACGACGTCGAAGACGTAGGACTCGATTTGAGCGTCGGGTTTGCTGAGCTTGTAGAACGCGTCCTTGACCTTCTCCGGCAGGACGAAGTACTGGACCGCGACCTTGACGTTGACGAAGACGTTGTCCTTGGTCTTGGTCTCCACGGGTACGGTGAGCTGCTGTACCCGCAGGCTGACCCGGCCGGCCACCGAATCGATGATCGGGATCTTCAGGTTGAGTCCGGCACCCGACACCTTGACGAACTTACCGAAGCGCTGGACGACCGCCGCGGTCTGCTGCTTGACCGTGAAGAACGTACCGAAGATCATCACCAGCAGGAGAATCAGGCCGACGCCACCGCCGCCGCCGACCAGGACCCAGAACAGGACGGGCGATGTTTCCATCATAGGACACCTCCAGTTTTCAATGGACTGTCGCGAAAAACGGGTCTTTCCGGCACTATGCCGGTTGCCGCCTGCTTAGCACCATTGATCCGAAGTGTCAACCTGGCGGAAGAGATTGACATGACGGCGGCCTTCGGATAGCATTGATGTCGTCATGGGCCGCTAGCTCATTTGGTAGAGCACTTCCATGGCATGGAAGGGGTGAAGGGTTCGAATCCCTTGCGGTCCACCAACCCGTGGTGCCCGATAACGTCGGGCGGTACGGGTTGGTGTTAAAAAGTTAGACAGTATGGGGATTCGAAGGGCGCGAGCTGGCGCAGCGTCCGGTGCGCAGCGCCCCGGACCCCGAGTCGGAGCGGGGGGAATCCCTTGCGGTCCACTAACCCTGGGGACCTATGGTAATGGGTATCCAGGGGTGGTGAAGATGCCTCGCCCTTAGGGTGGGGCATTCGTTTATCTGATATATATGAGCCTTCAAGTGGGCATCGTCGGCTTGCCGAATGTCGGCAAATCGACCCTGTTCAAGGCCCTCACCAAGAAACAGGTGGATTGCGCCAATTTCCCGTTCTGCACCATCGAGCCGAACGTGGGCGTGGTTGCCGTACCCGATGACCGGCTTGAGGCGCTGGCCGCGAGATCGGGTCCGGAGAAGGTCATTCCGACGACCGTGGAATTCGTGGACATCGCCGGCCTGGTCGCCGGGGCGGCCAAGGGCGAGGGTCTCGGCAACAGGTTCCTGTCGCACATCAGGATGGTCGACGCCATCATCGAGGTGGCACGGGCCTTCGAGGACGAGGATATCGTACATGTGTCAGGCAGGATCGACCCCGCTTCGGATGTGATGACCATCGGTCTGGAGCTGGCCTATGCCGATTTGGAGGTCGTGGAGAAGAGGAAAGAGGCGCTGGAGCGGTCGCTGAAGGCCGGGCGGGAGCGCCTGGCGGAACTGGAGCTGGAGGCGATCAACAAGGTCCTGGTTCTGTTGGCCGCCGGACGTCCGGCGCGAGAGGCCGCGCTGTCGGCCGATGAGCTGAAGGCGATCAAGGGCCTGCAGCTCCTGACGATGAAACCCCACCTGTTCGTCCTCAACGTCGATGAGGGGCAATTGAAGTCCGGAGCCCGGCTGGCCGGCGTACCGGAAGAGCTGCAGATACCGCTGTGCGTCAAGCTGGAAGAGGAGATCGCCGGGCTTCCGGAGGGCGAAGTCCAGGAGTACCTGAACGGTTTGGGTCTGGAGATGACCGGCCTGGACCGGCTGATCGGCTCAAGTTATCGGCTGCTGGGACTGATCACCTTCTTCACCTCCGGACCGAAAGAGACGCGGGCCTGGACGGTATGCCGGGGGACCAAGGCGCCACAGGCCGCTGGGACGATACATTCGGATTTCGAGAAGGGTTTCATCCGTGTCGAGGTGACCGACTGGCAGGATTTTGCCGAGCTCGGGGAGGTCGGAGCCCGTGATGCCGGCAAGATGCGCCTGGAAGGCAAGGATTACGTCATCCGCGACGGCGACGTCTGTTATTTCCGCGTCAGCACCTGATTCTGAGCCTCCGGTAAGAGCGAAAAAAGGTCCGACGAAGGACCTTTTTAGGTTCATCTCATGAGTCGGAACGGCCGGAGGGCGGCGTCATTTGAGCCGCAGCTTGATTATCTCCCTCCAGACCCGCTGGTCATTCCGACCGTACTGCAGACCCCCGTTCTTGGTCTCGCGCGCTCCCAGGCGGTTCAGGATGAACGACGGCAGCAGCGATTCTGATTCGAAACCGAGGTCGGCGATCTCCTTCAGGGAGACGCCATGCTTCTCGAGGCCCACGATGTAGACAGGCAGAGCCAGCACCAGGATACCCTCGGGTTTCATCACCTGATGCATCGACGCCAGCGCCTCCTGGTACAGTCCGGTCAGTTCATGAAGCGCCTTCTGGGCCTCGCCCCGGCTTTCCCGACCCGAGCGGGGCGGTCCCAGGTAAGGTTCGGTGACCACGGCGTCGACGCTGCCCGGGGCCAGTTCCTGATTGAGCTTCCGGGCGTCCCGTCGCTTGAGGTCAATCGAGACCCGTTCGACCCCCCGCAGCTGCTTGGCCGAGATCCAGTCGATATTGGCCTGGGTGCTCTTGACCGCCTCCTCGGAGATGTCACTGCCGATCAGGTCGGTGAAGCCGATCTGTAGCGCCTCGGTCAGCACCGTACCCGAGCCACAGAACGGATCCATCAGGGTGGCCGTGACCGGTACGCCGGTGATGTTGATCATGATCCGCGCCAGTTTCGGCGGCAGCATCCCCTGGACCTCGTCCCGGGCCGGGCGGCCGTAGTCGAGCCGGGAGAACTGTTCGAACGGCTGGACTATCCGGGTCTCCCCGAGAAGCATGGTATCCCCCTTGGTCAGGATGACGAATTCGGCCCCCTCCTGGATGAGCTTGTTCTTGTCCACGGTGACCGAACTCAGGGCGTGACCGGTCTGGGGCTTGACCCAGCGGGAGGCGATACCCTTTTCCTTGAGACGCTTCTTGACCTCCATCCCCACCTTTTTCATCTGGCCGGCGATACGGGCTGCCTGGCTGGCCGGTTTGGTCTGTTCCAGGGCATAGACGCTCAGGCCAAAGGTCACCTTACCTCCGTTATTTGCCGCCCGATCGGTCAGGTTCTGGGAGATGTGGGATATCAGGACCTCTTCCGATATCTCCATCTCATCCTCGTAGAGTCGACCGATCTTGACCGTACCGCCCAGACGGTCCATCAGCGCCGCCGGCTCGATTCCCTCGGCCATCTCGACCACCAGAGCCTGTTTATAGACGTCAGATACCGTGAAATTACGGCCCTGAAGCAGGGCCAACAGTTCGGCGGCCGATAGCGCCGGATTGGAACCGAGGATGAAGAAATGCCTCATATGGGATCGTCAGTGGAGCCTCCTCAGGAAGCCTTCAGACCACATTCTACATCGATTGGCGGCCTAATGATAGGCCTTTGTAGGGTCGAAGGGCTACACCCTTGCTTTTACGGCCCCCGCATGCTAAGGTTGGCACCGAAGGCGCCGCTTAAGGCGCCACGTCATGACCTTTCTTCCATGACCCGGCAATGGTCCGGGTCCGCGCGAACAGCGCGAGAAAGGCCGTCTATGGGCAAGAAGTACGAGATCTTATACATCATTCCCGGCAAGTATACCGACGAGGAGATCGGCGCCATCACCGAGAAGGTGAAGGGTATCCTCACCGAGGCCGGGGCTAGCGTCGCGGAGACGCATCATCTCGGCAAGCGCAAGCTGGCCTATCCGATCAAGCACGTCCGTCACGGCAATTACGTGCTGTCCTATTTCGAGGCGGAGACGGATATCATCAGTAAGATCAACGCCACGCTCCGATTGACCGGTGAGGTGCTGCGCCATCTGATCGTGGAGCGGGATCCGCGCATAACCGAACTGCCGAGTTTCGCCGAGGCGGAGTGGCCGGTCGAACGTGAACGCGTCAGACGCCCCAGGCCAGAGCTCAAACCGCAGGAGGCTCCGGGCAAGAAGGAGGCGGTCTCCATCGAGGAGCTGGACAAGAAGCTGGAGGAGATCCTGACCGAAGAAGTCAAGTGATGTCCGGGCAGCGGGCATTGGACCATCATCAAACCTAACGTACGTGCTATGAACCTCAATCGCGCGATGATCATCGGCAACCTCACCCGCGACCCGGAGGTGCGGACCACCCCCAACGGACAGACCGTGGCCTCATTCGGCGTCGCCACCAATCACAGCTGGACTGACCAGACCGGTCAGAGGCAGGAGAGGACCGAATTCCATAATATCGTCGCCTGGGGCAAATTGGCCGAGATATGCGGCCAATACCTGGGAAAGGGACGCAAGGTATATATCGAAGGCCGCCTGCAGACCCGGGAATGGGAAGGCCAGGACGGGGCCAGGAGGAACCGGACAGAGATAATCGCTGAGAACATGATCATGCTTGACCGCGGCAACGCCGCCGGGGCCGCACCGGCGACCGCGTCGGCCGCCCGGACTCCGGAACAGCCGGCCGATGTCCAGGGTGAAGACGAGATCAAGGTCGAGGACATACCTTTCTGAGCATATGATGAGACGAAGAAAGAAGCGGAATGAGAACGTCAAGCGTTACTGCCACTTCTGCGTGCATAACGTCGAGGTGATCGATTACAAGGATTGGTCACTGTTACGTCGGTTCACCTCTTCCTACGGGAAGATCGTACCGCGGCGCCGCAGCGGCGTCTGTGCCAAACATCAGAAGGTGGTGGCGGCGGCGATCAAGCGCGCCCGGATCGTGGCGCTCCTGCCGTTCGTCGTAAGGTGACCTTGGCGCCTATTCTCCTGAAACCGGCCCCGTACCTTACGGTGCGGGGCTTTCGGTAGACGTATATGGGAGACGGAAACGAGTACAGATCGGACAAAGGACGGAGATCAAAGCTCGAACGGCGCGCCAGGATAATCGGGGCGATACGTGATTTCTTCCGCCGTCGCGAGTTCCTTGAGGTGGAGACACCGATCCTGGTGCCGAGTCCGGGCATGGAGCCGCATCTCGGCCATTTCCGGACCGCCCTTCGGGATAAGGACGGTCGGGATCTCCCGGCCTATCTCATAACCTCTCCGGAGTACGCCATGAAGCGTCTCCTGGCAGCGGGTCACTCCCGCGTCTTCGAGATCACCAGATGTTTCCGTAATGACGAGCCCTGGGACGGTAGCCACAATCCGGAATTCACCATGATCGAGTGGTACCGGACCGGAGTCGACTACCGGACCATCATGCGAGATACCGAGGAGATGGTGTCCGAGGTCGCCATTCGGACGGTCGGTCGGGCCGACCTGGCCTATCGGGGCAAGCCGATCGACCTCACTCCCCC
>Ga0111164_137_pt1 | contig 19975 bp, 17 predicted proteins | sample DeeMarSeWOR28_12_FD_80269 | JGI IMG/M metagenome (GOLD analysis project Ga0111164, IMG submission 80269) | Parcubacteria bacterium SG8_24
CATGATCGATCATGTCGTCGCTGAGCTCCACGCCGGACTCATGCATCTCCTTGATCGCGTCGCCGGCCCTCTTGAAGGCCTCCGACCCCAAAGTCTGGATGTAGAAGGCGACGTTGTCGCTCACCGGCAGGAGATCGGCCAGCGTGTCGCTGGCCATCCCGCCGATGCCCGGCAGGATAGCGTACAGGAGCTGGACCATCTCCGGGGTCATCCGGTCGATGGCCCTGGAACACGTCCTGGTGCCCAACACGCGATCCACCACCCTCACCACGGCTCGTTCCATGTACGGATGGAGCGTCTTTCCCACGGTATCACCGATACTCTGGTCTGCCATTTTCTCCTCCTCTTGGAGAACCGGAAAAACCGGCATGATTCATGTTTAAAGACCCGACGATGGCTACCGCGAAGTGCGGCTCATCGCGTCACGGAAACTCCGTAACGACCAACTATAGCATATACGGCTATCTTTGTCAAGGGTCTGAGCGCACTAAATTTAGCTTCACTGAGCGAAATTGACGACATGACCAGACCCCGGAACAGGGCGATGGTCCAATCCCCGGACGGTTCCTGATATCATTAGGGCATATGAACCGGACACTGAGGGCTATCGCCCAGGTGATCATCAACCGTGACCGCTGGCTGCTCCTGGTCATGATGGTCGGATTCGTGCTGCTGTTCACCGGACTGAGCTGGTGGAAATACGCCATCTTCGCCTATGAAGGCCTCGATCTGGCGATCTTCAACCAGGTCTTCTGGAACACGCTGAACGGCCATTTCTTCGAACAGTCGATCCACCCCCACCTCTCGCTGGGTGACCATGCCGGGCTGATCATACCGGTCCTGCTGCCGTTCTACGGTCTCTGGCCCGGTCCGCGGATCCTGCTGCTGCTGCAGGCCCTGGCTTTGGCCCTGCCGGCCTGGCCCCTCTTCCTGATAGCCAAGCGTCGCATCGCCGGACACATGAATTCTCCGGGGCTCTTCCTGGGACTCACCCCGCTGATACTGGCCGCCTCCTGGCTGATCTATCCTGCCGTGCATAACGTCGCCATGTTCGAGTTCCACCTGCTGCCGTTCGCCCTGTTGCCGCTGTTCTTCGCCCTGCTGGCCTACGAACAGGGGCGGAAAAGCCGCTTCCTGCTTTTCGCGGCGATTGCCTTGCTGGTCAGGGAGGACGTGGGCCTGGTCGTAGCCGCGATTGGCCTGCTGGCCTGGATGGAACGGCGGACGCTGTGGTGGCGCCTGGTCCCGGCGGTCCTGGGGCTGGGCTGGTTCGCGGCGGCCCTGAGGCTGATATCCCATTTCGCCCCGGAGGGCGGCTACAAATTCCTGGTCTACTATTCCTGGCTCGGTGAGACTCCGGCCGAAATCGCCCTGAGCCCCTTCCTTAAACCCCTGACCATAATCCGGCACCTGCTGACCGTTCCCAACCTGGAGATGATCCTCGGTTTCGGCCTGCCGTTGCTCTTCCTGCCCTACCTGAAACCGAAACGGCTGGTCCTGCTCATCGGACCCCTGGCCCAGATACTGCTGGGCGCTCCCGGGGGCGGGGCCCTGATCCTGGAGACGCATTACGCCACCCTGTTCCTGCCGGCCATCTTCTTTGCCGCTTCGGAAGCGATCGTCTCCGTACCCAAGATGCTGACCGGACGTTCCCGGACACTGACCCTGCGGGAGATGCTCGGCGTAGTGATCGTCTGCTATGCCCTGGCCGGCATCTACAGCGCCCTGCTGCTGGGACCGGTCCTGCCGGCGGCCGCCCGCATCGCCGACCCCGCAGAAGACCGAATCCGGGCCCGGACCGCCGAACGGATGATCGAGCTGATTCCCTCGAGCTCTTCGGTGGCCGCCAGTTACGCGCTGTTGCCGCACCTCTCGTCACGCCGCAATCTCCATTCGCTGCACTACCTGTTCCTGGGCGTGACCCAATTCGCCACTCACGGATACCCTCCGCCTGACGGGCTCCGCTTCGTCGCCCTGGATACGCGCGACCTGATCACCTATCAGGCCCAGTTCCCCAAGACCTCTTGGGCCGCTCCCCATTACGCAGGCGGCTATGACCGGCTGGCCGCTGTCCTGGGTCAGGATATCTTCGGACAGGATACCTTCATGCTCTATGACCAGGCCGCTGAGGCGCCCCCGCAGGCACCGTTACCGCTTTCCCGGAACGCGCTCGCCTTCACTAACGGCATCAAGCTGCACTCTCCGGAGGTGACTCTGCTTCAGGATGAACCGACCGGCGATCCGCTGTTGCTGATCGCCGCGACCTGGTCGGCAGTACGCGAATCGGACAGGGAACCGGTCATGCGCCTGTCGATCCACGACCGGGACGGACAGACCGTACGGGAACGCCTGATGCCGCTCATGAACCTGCCTGTACCGACGGCCGGGCTCGCCGGAACGCCGCAGCGTCCGGTGATCAGGCTGCCGCTTTCCGGTCTGCCGCCCGGTGACTACGTCCCGCAGATCACGCTTCAGGAAATCGACGCCAAACTGGTACTCGATGGCATCCGCAGCCATCGGCTGCAGATCGATCGGACTAGGAATTTCGGCACGGTGACCTTACCCGCCTTCGTCCTGAAGTGATCCGACTCGGACATCTGACGATATAAAAAACGCCGGAGTCGTCCGGCGTCTTATGATCGTCCGGCAGTGCCGCCGACCGGGCAGATTCATTTTCGCTTCACGGCGACCGCCAGGAGCTCCCCCAAAAAGGGGTTGGCCAGATGTCTCTCCTGCCAAGAACGGGGCAGGACGCCGCACAATCCTGAAATGATGCGCCCACAGGGGCCGAAGACAGAGTATTTGCCGAGATAGTGCCGATAATAGGCCGGTGAGAACCATTTGCGGTTATTCTCCACCGACAGCAACCGTAAGCCGGTGCGGTCCAGCAGGTGCCTCAAGGACGCGGCGTCCCAATACATGACGTGTTCGTACTTGTATTGGAACCAATATCGGCCCATAAGCCGCCTGGTCCAGGAGGCGGCATTCGGCGTGATGATCAAGGCGACGCCCCCCGGCTTGAGTACCCGACTGACCTCGGCGGCCAGGGTAACGGGCTCGCTGACATGTTCCAGCACGTCAGTCAGACTGACCACATCGAACACGTCGTCACCGAACCCGGCCTCGGACAGCCGACCTCGGTGGACCCGTCCGGGAAAACGTTCTGCGGCCCGGTCGGCCGCATAGCCGGACGGCTCGACGCCGTAGACGTCGAAACCCAGCCCCGACGCGGCTTCGAGCAGGTATCCCGGACCCGTACCGACGTCCAGGAGTCTGCGGCCGTCGGCTGACGGCAACGCCGCTACCTCCATCAACCTCTGGAGCTGGCGCCGGAAAGTCGCCCGCTTGACGGTGGCGACGAGACCCTCCCGGTCTCCGGCGCTGCGGCCCCAGGTACCGTAATCGTCATCATAGAGATGACTGCGGTCTTCCCGGTAGTCCTCAAGGAACAGCAGGTTGCACCGACCGCACCTGAAGGCCGTATAGGACCGGTTCTGACGCCGATCGGCCTCTTGGGTGACGACCGGACAGTCAGCCCGACTTTCCGAACCACAGGCAGGACAACGCATAGCAGCCTGAACTTAACCCCTTCCCGTCCTTTTCTCAAGTCCGCGCAACTGCCAGATGACGGTGAAGAACTGCCAGACGTCCTTGCGGGTGAGCTTGGACCTGCCCCATTTCCGGTCACTGAAGACTATCGGTATCTCCACGACCCGGAATCCGAGACGCTCGCAATGGAAGAGCGTCTCTTCCTGGAAGGCGTAACTGCTGCCCCGGATGTCGCAGGTCAACAGCTCACGGATGACGGCCGAACGATAGCAGCGGAACCCGGAAGTGACATCAGCTGTCCGCAATCCGAGCGCCAATCTCGAGACCCACATGGCCCCCCGGCTCATCAGATGTCGGTGCCAGCCCCAGCCGATGATGGCGCCGCCGGCGACCCGCCTCGAACCGATGACGACGTCGGCGCCTGATTCCAGTTGCCGGTAGAAGGAAGGGAGGACGGCCGGATCGTGCGAACCGTCGGCATCCATCTCACAGACCGCATCATAACCGTGCCTCAAGGCGAACCTGAACCCGTCCAGATAAGCGCTCCCCAGACCGAGTTTCTCCGGACGGTGGAGTATCCGGACCCGATCGTCCAGCCTGGCCGCCAGGCTATCGACGATCCGACCGGTCCCGTCCGGCGAACCGTCATCGACCACCAGGACGGAAAAGGCCTCTCCCTGACTGAGGATGCCGCGGATCAACGACGCGATGTTCTCCCTCTCGTTATAGGTCGGGATGATGACCAGGATCTCCATAGATTCAGCGTCCTACATGATATATCTCGACTTCCCCCTCACCGTACACCTTATCGAAGGTCATGTCGTCATGAGACCAGTCTCCGGACAGACGCTCAGCCGGCCCCATGAAGACGTGAGTGATCCCGTGCCTGTCCAGGAACTCCCTGTTCCAGACCGGATCGGAACCGGAATAGAAACCGGCGATCTCCTGTTCCTTGCGGTCCAGATCGATCGTATTGACCCAGTGTCCGGCATAGACCCGACGCCCGGCCCAGCCGGCGATGAAGTTGCCGCTGTTCAACGAGGCCAGGAAAACGGCCTCCGGACCGGTTCGTGTCCTGATCCAGTCCAGGGCCGCGGTCGTATCGCTGTCGAAGAAGAAGGCCGGAGGGTTATTGGTCGAATAGGCCTGTAGGTTGCGCGCCACGGCCCCGAACGAAGATAACAGGAACACTAACATGACGAGTAGTGCGACCGAGGGGCCATAGATGAGACGGCGGCGGCGGGTCGACCAGGCGTCCCACAGGTACAGCAGAGCCGGTACCGACAGCATGACCAGAGGGAACTGGAGACCTTCCAGCAACCGCCGCTGGAAAGTCAGGGGCGCATAGACCAGGAGCGATTGCGTAACCAACCAGAACAGCAGGAAACGCCAGGCCTCACCCTCCCGATCCTCCTGCTGCCAGAGCTGCAGACCGGGTATCCAGAGCAGGCTCACCGCACCGAACCCCAACAGGAGATGCCAGACCGCCGGGGTCAGATTCAGGTTGGCCTCGACCAGCGCTTGGGCCTCCGGACCGTAATGTGTCAGGACGTAATGGTAGATCACCGACGGCACGGAGAGCGCCACGAAGATAGCATACCCGGACCAGCGGCGGCGTCCCCGACCGAAACCGTAGGACAGCAGATAGATCGCCGGGACGGCATAAAGCGTGATGGCATGGAACGGATGGAACTGGAACAGGATCAGGCCGGTGAGGCCGGCCGCCACCGCATGACGCAGGCGGCCGGAGCGCCACGAGACCATCAGCAGCAGCAGACAGAGCAGGAACAGCGCCCAAGAGGCGACGAAATGAGGACTGTATCCCATGGACAGGAAGGCGTTGGCCTCGCCGACCCACAGGTCGATGGGGAACTCATAGCGGTAACGGGTCGGTGCGTTGTCCCGGAAGAACGGCTCGGCCAGATAGCCCAATCCCGATCCCAGCATGAAGACGATGAAGGCGGTCATCCGGCGCCTGACGCTGCCGAACAGGAAGGTGATGAACAGGTAGGCGACGGCCGCCAGCAGGGGGATGAGCAGCAGGCGCGTCAGATGGAAGGCCGCCAGCGCCGAGATGCCGAACAAGGCGGCCAGCCGGCCTACCAGCAGCCAGAACAGGTTGAAGGTGGGCCGCAGGGTCTCGGTGGTGAAGCGATTCTCGAAAAGCCAGGCCCCTTCCCGGGCCTGGTCTATCTGAGAGAGATAGACGCCCATGTCCCCAGGGGACAGGAACTGGATGCCGTTGAACGTCTCACCCCGGACCGAACCCTGGTAGGCGCCCCAAAGCGGCGGCAACAGCGTCACGATGACGATCAGGGCCGTCAGCGCCGCCGCCACCCGCCTCTCCCGGACGGTTATCCTTCCGTAAATCTCCCTGAGAGTCATGTCAATTCGCGGCGCAACCTGACGACCTGCTTGAGGTACTCCCAGGCCACCTTAATGACGTTGACTTTGGATCTCCGGTCTCCCGCCGCCTGCTCCCGCCACCGGAGAGGTATCTCCTTGATGCCGAACCCGGCATGTTCCGCCCGCAAGACCAGTTCGGTATCGAAGAACCAGCGCGAGTCGCGCACTTCCGGCAGGACCTGGCGCACCACTTCGGCCGAGACCGCCTTGAAGCCGCAGGCGGCATCGCTTACGGCGGTACGGAAGACCAGCCGCAACAGCTGCCGATAGCACCAGGACAGGAAGAGACGGCCCCGACTGCGCTCGACCTCAGCACCGGACCGACGCCGCGACCCCAAGGCCAAGGCCGCACCACCGGCCACCGCTTCCGTCAACGGCCGCAAGGCCGCCAGGTCGGTGGACAGGTCGATATCCATGAAAGCGTAGATGTCGGCCTCGGCCGTTTCCCAAGCGCGACGTATCGCCAAACCCTTGCCCCGCCCGGCGACCTCCAGATAGACGACCTCCGGATGCAGTTCGGCCAGCCCTCGACCGAGCTCCGGGGTCCGGTCATCAGAGCCGTTGTCGGCTATGATCACGGTCGTATCGAAATCGGCCAGATCCGAACGGAGACGGTCCACCAGACGTCCGACTGACCGTTCCAGCACGCCCGCCTCATTCAACACCGGCAAGGCTATCGACAGTCGCGTCTCACGGTATCTCATAGATCCAGGCGTCCTCGTCCTCGTAGGTCAGGACCAATGCCCCGTCCCGCTCGGCGAGCGACTTCATCTCCTCATGGTCCTTGCCGATGAGCAGCACCCGGGAACCGAAGTCATCCCGGAGGGAACCGCTGACCGACCCGTCATATTCCCCCAAGGTCAGGGCACGCCACCGCCCGTACTTCAACGGGTTGCGCCTATACAGGAAGGTCGGATCCAGGCCGGCCACGTAGCTGTACCGGTCGTCACGGAAGAAAAGCATCGGGAAGTCATCCCAGTCGCTGTGGACGATGACCGAACCTTCCGGGACATTCTCGGAAACCCACTGTACCGCGGACCCGTAGTGTCCCCAAGGAACTCCTGCGCCGAGGAAATACTTGACCAGATAGACCTGTTTCAACGCCAGGACGGGCAGGACGGAGAGCAGGAAGACCGTCAGGGATAGGGCGACGACCTTGCTGGAGAAGAGGGAGGAGAACCGCTGCCGCAGACGGACCAAGTCGAGGTGGGGCCATAGCATGCCGAAACAGGACGCGGTGAACAGAATCAGGACGGGGATGAGATATTCCACATGGCGCCGGCTCCCCGCGGTCATGAACAGCAGCGCGGCCGAGGTCAGACAGAGCCCGATGGCGTCGACGATCTCGGATTCGGCGATCCGGACACGCGACGGCTGCCGGATCACGTCATCCCACAGCAGGGCGAATAGGGCGATCAGGATGACGATGCCGAGCGCCAGGAACGGGCCGCCGTTCTCGCCGAACAGACCGCTGAAATAGTAAGGATACCACTCGCTGCCCACGGCGATCGTCTCGCCGTAACCGATCAGGCCCACCTGCACGATCTGTTCCCAGTAGAAGGAAAGGTTGCCGGGAAAATAAGGATTGATGACGAGTCCGGCCAGACAGCCGGCCAGTGTCGCGGCCAGGGCCTTGGACTCCCACAGGGTGACGGTCCGCCGCCGTTCCGCAGCCCGCTCCGTGACCGCCCTAGTCAGGATACGGGCCGCCAACCAGCACGACACCATCAGCGGCAGCAGGGGCCAGCCGCCGTGTGTCCAGACATAGACCCAACCGATGGCGAAGAGCCACCCCAAGTGACGCCGCTTCAGGGCGACTACCGCCGACAGCAGCAGGATGATGGCGAGCGGACCGGCCTTGGCCAGATTCAGCCGCACCAGAAATCCTCCGGATGTCATGAGCAGCAGGGTGAAGACCCAGGCGTGACTCACTCGCATCATCCGCAACACGCCAAGGAAGACGGTCACGGCGGCGGCGGCAAAAAGGATCGCGGCCAGCTTGATGCCCCACAGGGGACCGAACAGCGCCACGAACGGCATCAGGAGCACGTGATAGAACAGATGATGGTCGGCAAAAGCCTCGGTCAGAGTGGTGAAGGGCAGCCAGGAGAAGGTCATGACCGGACCGCTCTCGAGCATCAATGAGGCCATCTTGGCGTGATAGAAAGAGTCAGGATCGGCGAATGAGGACTGGCCCTGCAGGAAAGCACAGACCGCCGCGGCTGACAGGAATACGACCGCGTAGGCCGCGATCGATCGTCTCATAGCCGTCTTGTTTTGCCCTTTCTTGAGCATAAATGAAGTATATATGCCGCTGCCTGGCGGCACAAACCGACAGGAACTGGGGGGCTTACTGTGTCACGCAGCGAGGCCTAAGACGTTTGACGGAACGGCTTTTTTGCCTTAAAATTAAAGAATGACCCACTTGAATCGCGACAAAAAACTGGGGCTGACCCTGTCTATAGCGGTGTTGGTGCTGCTGGCGGCCGCGGCCAGCTGGGCCTGGGCCTATCGCCAGGATCTCAGATGGGAATTGGCCAAACTGCAGCAAGAACCGCTGCCCGAACCCCTGACCAAGGAGGAGTTCCGGGAATCGGGATATGCCGGAACGATACAGACCGAACCGGCGGCGGCCAGCGACGCGACCGGTCCGGCTGTTGATCCGGTCGGTCCTACAGATATCGTGCCGGAAATCGCGGCCGGAGGGGAGCCGGAAACCCCAACGGAAATCGGCGGCGACATCCCGGCAGTCACCACGGATGAGACTGATGACCCCATAGAGATACTACCGACCCCGCCGGCCGGGCTTTACCGCCCGAAATCAACCTCGAAGTACCTTTCGTCCTGCAGGCCCCGTTCGCCGTCTGGGACGCGGTCGACGAGGATGCCTGTGAAGAGGCTTCCATGATCATGATCCAAGCCTTCCTCGAAGGACAGACGACGGTCTCCCGGGAGGAGATGCGTCGACGCATCGACGAGATCGTGGAATACCAGATGAGCACGCTCGGTTACTTCGAGAGTACGGACGCGGAACAGACGGCCGCCATCATGAGGGAATTCCTCGGTATAGGGAAGGTCTCGGTCATCGCCATCAGTTCGATCGACGACATCAGACGCCAGCTGGCGCGAGGTCTTCCCGTGATACTCCCGGCCCACGGCAAATCGCTGCATAACCCGTATTTCCGGGGCGGCGGTCCCGAATACCACATGTTGGTGGCCAAAGGATATACCGGAACCAAGATAATCACCCATGATCCGGGCACGAAACGCGGCGAGGATTACCTCTATGACCTCGACACGCTCTGGGCGGCGATCCACGATTGGAACGGCGGTGATGTCCCGGCCGGCCAAAAGGTGATGATAGTCGCCGAATGACCCGTCGTCCGACGTCAAAAACCTGAAAGACGCGCCCCCGGGGCGCGCCTTCTTGTCATGCGTCCGATATCTCCTTAGCCCGCCGGCCGGACGACAGGAAGCGAGAAACTGAAAGTGCTCCCCTTGCCGTGTTCCGACTTCACCTCGAACCGTCCGCCCATACGATGTACCAGCTCCTTGACGATGAACATGCCCAGCCCGGTCCCGGCCTGGGCCCGCACGGCCAGGTCTTCGGACCGCCAGAACTTCTCGCCGATCATCTCCTGATCCTCCGGGGTCATCCCGATGCCGGTATCGGTGACGCGGGTGAAGACCTGATCTCCGGTGACCTCATGATCGATCGTCACTGACCCGCCGGCGATGTTGTACTTGATCGCGTTGGAGACGAGGTTGGCCAATATCTCCTTCAGCTTCACGCCGTCGGCCTCGACCTGCGGCAGTCTCGGCGGAGCGTTATAGACGATCCGGACATCGCGGTCCAGAGCACTGGGGCGCAGCTCGTTGATGATCTCGTTGACGTGACCCACCAGGTCCTCCGGACCGACCTTAATCTTGAGACGGCCGACCTCCGAACGCGAGACCTCCAGCAGGTCATCCACGAGATGCATCAGCCGCTCTTCGGCCTGCTGGACCTTGAGCAGATAGTTGCGAAGGATCGGGTCCAGGGTCAACCGCTTGTCCTCGAAAATGATGTCCAGGAGCAGCTTGATGGCGGTGGCGGGGTTACGCAGCTCATGGGCCGCCACGAAGACGAACTCGTCCTTGAGCAGGTCCAGCTGCTGACTGGCCGTCTCGTCGGAATAGGATTCGACTATCGCACCGTTGCCGTCCTGCCCCAAACCGCTCAGATGGCGGTAGGACACGAAAGCCGGCACGCGCTTACCCTCCTTGTCCACCACCTCGATATGACGGGAGATCCTCTCCCCCCTCTTGAGACGCTCGATATCCAGGGTCCGTGATTCGACATCATCATCCGGATAGAAAGTGTCCACGACGTTGCGCCCGACCAGCTCATCCTTGGAATAGCCGGTCATGTCCGAAAGCGCCTTATTGGCCAGGATGATGTTCCTCCCCATGTCGGTGATGCAGATGCCGCTGGGCGAGTATTCCACGATCGATCGGAAATAGTCCCGTGCCTTCCGCACCTCCGCCTCGATCAGCTTCCTGACCCGGATGTCGCGGCCGGCATAGAGGACACCCACTACCTTGCCATGCTGTTCGATAGGCGCGGCCCGGAAATCCATCATGATCTGTTCGCCCTTCCGGTTGACCACAAAAGTGGCGAACTCATGGATGCAGGCGCCTTCCTTGCAGACCGTCCGGGTGGCCCGCGGCGGATCGGGCAGGAGCGTCTTGAGCGGCTTATCCGACAGGTCGGCCTCTCCGTATCCCAACAGGTCCAACAGGCGGCGGTTGGCCATGACGATACGCTGGGCCTGATCCACCACGAAGACGGCCTCGGGCATATCGTCGAGGCCGACTGAGGGTCTGGTCAGCTTGGCTTTCCTGTCTGTCTTCTTGGGAGGCATGGGTTCACCTGGGGTACTCGGCCGCCTCAGGCGGGCTGGGATAACCCGATGAAGGCGGCGAGTTCGTCCGGTTTGGGTATGCCGACGAAACGCTTGTCACCGACCAGCACCAGGGGCAGCGCTTCCACATTATAGCGCTCGACCAATTCCGGGTCCTTCTCTATCTCCACGACCTTCAGGCGCACCTGATTGACTGACGACCGCGCGTGTTCACAGGCCCGCTCCACCTGCTGCCGGGTGAAGTTATAGGTCGCGGATTCCCGCGATATGAACAGCCTGACCGTCACCGTGTTCATCGCTTCTCCTTGCGGCGGCCTTTGGCGCGAGACCGGCCGCCCTTAGCTTTTGTCTTCCCCGCCTTCGCTTTCTTTATGGCTTCGACGAAACCCTGGCTTTCGCAGGTGGACGACGCTCCGCTGAGTACGGTCATGCCGCAGGCGTCGATGATGTATCTCCTGACCTCCTTGTCGTGGGACGAGGCCCGCGACTTGGCAATAAGTATCTCACGGTCCATCTTTCCCTGGCTCTCGACGAACCGCAGGACGAAGATATTGTCGGCGACCATCGCCATGTCCGATTCGGCGGCCAGTGAAGAGGCGATGCTGGCGATGGTGGTGTAGTTGACGAAAGTCGTCACCGCCTTGTCCTTCAGGTAGGAATTGAGCGAGACGATGAACTTGCGGAAGCGGTCCTCGTCGACCGAATTGGCCAGAGGCGTCACGCTGTCGACGACGATCCTCCGGGGGCGGAATTCCTTGACCAGCTCCTCGATCTTGCGCTGATAGGACTCCAGGGGCAGGATTTCCGGATGCCAGGCGGCTATCTTGAGCAGGCCGCGCCGTTCGGCCTGATCGAAATCCCAGTCGAAAGACGCCGCATCGGTCCGTAGCTGCGTGTCGCTCTCCTCGAAAGAGATCAACAGGCACCGCTCCTTCTTCCTGACCCCCTCCCAGATGAACTGGAGACCGAGTACCGTCCGGCCGGTGCCGGAGCCGCCCAAGAGAAGGGAGGTGGAACCGCGGAACACGCCGCCATCGGTCATGGCGTCGATGCCGGACACTCCGGTCGATATCTTGGAAGTCGAGCTCTTGGCGGCCGAGCCGTGCCGTCCGGCCGGGAAGATGATCAGGCCGTCCTCGCCTATCTGGAAGGGTTGCCGGCCGGTCTGGTGGCTGGCCCCGCGCAGCTTGACCACCTCGATCTGCCTCTCCCGACCGCGGCCGACGGGCGTGTGGTACAGGAAGATCACGCTGTCGGCCACGAAATCCTCTATGCCGAAACGGGAGTGGGTATCCTCATCCCTGATCCGTTCCGCCGTGATGACCGAGGTCACGCCCATCTTCCTGAGCATGTCGAATATCTTGAAAAGCTCGCGACGGAGCAGCGACTGGTTCTTGTAGCGCAGGAACAGCGCCGCCATGCTGTCTATCACCACCCGCTTGGCGCCGACCTTCTCGACGGCATACTTGATGCGGGCGATCAGGGCGCCGAAATCGTATTCGCCGACCTCCACCTGATGTTCGGCCACGGCGCTGGCATCGACGAAAGACAGGTCGCCCCGCCGGATGCATTTGGACAGGTTCCAGCCGAATCCGGCCGCCTCCTTGGTGAGATCCGCCGGCCGCTCCTCGAAAGTGACGAAGGTGCCCTTCTCCCCGAACCTGGTGATGCCCCGGTACAGGAATTCGAGGCCGAAGACGGTCTTGCCGGAACCGGCAGTGCCTGACACCAGCGTCACCCGTCCTTTAGGCAGCCCGCCCTCGGACAGCTCGTCGAAACCGGAGATGCCCGTCTTGATCTTCTCGATACCTTTGATGGTCTTGGTCATATACCTAAATTATACTAAAAAAGGGCGGTCTGACCAAGTGACGCCCTCCCTGCCGCCGCCGGGGCGGACGTTTGTTTTTCGCCTTAATGATGCTATACTTCCAGCACTATGGCCAAAGACAAGACCAGGGCCGCCTCCGTCTCCGTCTTCTTCAGGAAGAACTGGCAGGTCATCTATGCCGCGGTGCTCATCCTGCTCGTCCCGGTGACGATCGTGATGAACACCTTTTTCGTGATAAACCGGTTCAGTCGGACGGTCGACGTCGAGCTGCAGCGGACGGCGCTGCTCATCGGCAAGATGCTCAACGTGACCAGCACCGACATCTTCTCCGACACCGCGGCGCTCCAGGAACGGATAGAGAAGATCGCTGAAGTCATACCGGAGGTACGCAGCATGGACATCCTGGCCAAGGACGGTGAGGACTTCCAGGTGGTGGCCAGCCTCTATGAGGACAGCATCGGCCGGCCAGCCCACGGCCGCCACAACATCCTGGCCTGGTATGACGACCAAGCGATCGCCTACCTGACCAAATCGGCCCGGCCGGCCGGCATGGAACAGACCCTGACCCCGGCCGAAGCGCGCAGCGAAGAACGGTTCTGGGGCGTGGTCATGCCCCTGCACGACCAGGACGACGAGAAGATGTACCTGCTGTCCACCAAGATATCGCTGGACGTGATCGATTCCCTGGTGCGGGACAATCTCTTCTGGTCCTACATCTGGCTGGCCATAACGGTACTGATCGTCGTGCTGGTCCTCTCGTCGAACACCCGGCTGTTCCAGTACGCCACCCTCTACAAGAAGCTCAAGGAGGTTGACCAGATGAAGGACGATTTCATCTCCATGGCCTCACACGAGCTCCGGGCCCCGATCACGGCAGTACGCGGCTACCTGTCGCTGTTCCTGGAAGGCGCCTTCGGCCAGCTGGAGGAGAAGCCCAACCAGATACTCAAGACCACCTTCCAGATCGCCACCCACCTCAATACGCTGGTCGAGGACCTGCTTGAGGTATCGCGCCTGGAGCAGGGCCGTCTCAAGGTGGAGACGGCGCCGCTGTCCGCCGAGGAGGTCGTCGACGAGGTGGTGGAAGAGATGAGCTTCGAGGCGGAAAAGAAGAAGCTGGCCTTCGGCTACAAGAGGCCGGCGGAACCGCTGCCCAAGATCAACGTGGACCGCTCCCGCTTCAAGCAGGTCATCATCAACTTCGTCTCCAACGCCATCAAGTACACGCCTTCCGGCAGCGTCACCGTCACCACCGAGGTCAAGGATGACGGCATGCTGGAGATCAAGGTCACCGATACGGGACTGGGCATGTCGGCCGAACAGCGGGAGAAACTGTTCCAGAAATTCTACCGCGTCAAGACCGACCAGACCCGCGACATCCCGGGTACCGGATTGGGCCTGTGGATCACCCACCAGATCGTGGAACTGATGAAGGGTCGGATATACGTCGATTCCATCGAGAAGGTAGGTACGCAGATCAGCGTCTCCTTTCCCATCATCAGAGAAACGTCCGGGCCGGAAGCCGGCATCACGGACACGGACCGGACAGCGGACCAGAAGGCCGCCGAGACCGGTCCGGAAAAAGATGAAGCAACCCCGGAGGGGGCGGGCCAAGGCTGAAGCTGACGTCCCGACCCGATCCGTCCTATGGTCACAGACCTGATAATACTCGTCCTGCTACTACTGCTATCCGCCACCTTCAGCGCCGCCGAGACCGCCCTGTTCGCCCTGGATACGGCCCGCATCCAGACGATGGTCCAACAGAAGAAACCGGGGGCGGCCCTGATACAGAGACTGCGGCATGATCCCAAACTGCTGCTGGGAACGATCCTGCTCGGCAACAACGCCGCCAATGTCGGCGCCTCGGCCCTGGCCACCCTGATCACCGTCAAGAGGTTCGGAAACGCCTGGGTCGGACTGTCCACCGGAATCCTCACTTTCCTGCTTCTGATCTTCAGCGAATTCATCCCCAAATCCTTCGCCGCACACCAGAGCGAACGGGCGGCCTTGGTGCTGGTACGGCCGATCTACGCCTTGGCCAAGATACTGCGCCCGATCGTCAACCTGGTGACCGCCCTCGTCGACCGGATGACCCGTGGACGCATCGTCCCCGAACCGGCGGCGGTCAGCGAGGAAGAGATCAAGGCGATGGCCTCGCTGGGCGTCCGGGCCGGGACGCTGGAAAAACAGGAGAAGGAGATGATCGAACGGGTCTTCCTGTTCAATGACATCACCGCCATCGATGTCATGACCCCGCGGGAAGACGTGGAGTTCCTTGAGGGCAGCCAGACCGTGGCCCAGATCATACCCGTCATCAAGGATACCCACTTCTCACGATTCCCCGTCTATGAGCTCGATGAGGACAACCTGTTGGGTATCATCCATATCAAGGACATTTTCGACTATATATCCGAACACCCGAACCGCCCCCTCGGCGACATACGGATAAAGGACCTGGTCAGCAAGGTGATGTACGTGCCGGAGACCAAGGCGATCGACGACCTTTTCCGGGACTTCCAGAAAGCCAACGCCCACATGGCGATCGTGGTCAACGAGTTCGGCACGATGGTCGGACTGGTCACGGTGGATGACCTGCTGGAAGAACTGGTGGGCGAGATCAGTGACGACACCGATGTCCTCGAGGAACAGCTCATCCAGCGTCTCGACAAGTATTCCATCATGGTCCACGGGTTCACGGAGCTTCGTGACATCAACCGCTTCATGAACATCAGGTTGTTCGGCCCTCCCAACAAGTCGATCAGCCGCCTCATCCTGGAACAGCTCGGCGATCTGCCGAACGAAGGCCAGGTCATCCCGCTCATGGATGACGTCGAGGCCAAGGTAGAGAAGATGGAAGGCCGACGCATCATGCAGGTGCGCCTGACCAAACGTCCGGCCGAATCCTGAACATATGACCCCATTACCCGACGCGCTGCGCCGGCTGTTCGGTCGACGTCGAGAGGTGAAGATACCTCCCGAGGACCTGCCGTCGCTCGGGCCGCTGCCCGGACTCACCGGCGTCACCGCCTGGCTCAACACCGAACCGCTGACCTCCGACGACCTGCGAGGCAAGGTCGTCCTGATCGATTTCTGGACCTACAGCTGCGTCAACTGCCTCCGCACCCTGCCTCATGTCAGGGCCTGGCACGAGAACTATGCCGCCCGGGGGCTGGTCATCATCGGCGTACATACCCCGGAATTCGATTTCGAAAAGGACGAACGGAACGTACGCGAGGCCCTGGAGCGCTTCGATATAAGCTATCCGGTCGCCCTGGACAACGACTTCGCCGTCTGGAAGGCCTTCCGCAACCATTACTGGCCGGCCCATTACTTCGCGGACCGCTCCGGCCGACTCCGTTACCACCATTTCGGCGAGGGCGGTTACGACCACTCCGAGGCGGTGATCCGCGCCCTGCTGGCCGAGGACGGATCCGCCGTTCCGGAACCCGTCTCTCCAAGCATACCGGCCAGCCCGGTGGAGTTCGACAGGATCGGCACGCCGGAGACCTATCTGGGATTCGACCGGATGGAATACCTGGGTTCACCTCAGGGAGTCAGGGCCGGCGTGACCAAGAAGTTCACTTCCGCCAAGAACCCGGCACTGAACGTCTTCTATCTCGAGGGGGGCTGGCGCATCGAAGGCGGGTATGCCGAGTCCGTCGGTCCCGATGCCGCCATCATCTACCGGATCAAGGCAGCCCAGGTCAACCTGGTGATGGACGGAGGCGGTTCGCCACACCGCGTGACGATTGAAATGAACGGCCGACCGTTGGATGAAGGGACACGAGGCGAAGACGTCACGGGCGAAGCCGGGAGGTCATTCATCAAAGTGTCGACCGGGCGGCTCTACAACCTGGTCGATTCGCCCGGAGATTACCGTGAACGGCTGTTGCGCCTGACTTTCAACGATCCGGGGGTGAAGACCTACGCCTTCACCTTCGGCTGAACCCGCCCGCCGCACGTGGTAGCAGGCCGGCAGATGACGAATACCGCCCGGCAAGGGGCGGTATTGATATCCCTGGGCTGTCGCGTGCCTATTCCTGGACTTCCTGCGTCGTCAAAAAAAGCTGGCGGCCGGTCTCCCAAAGTTCGGGATGGCCCACGGCCTGCAGCCAATACCACCACTCCACCCCCCAGAGGTAGGCCTCGGCGAAGCCGACCCGACGGGCGAAGGCCAGGTTGTCGAGCAGCCGACCTTCATCCATGAGCGCCAGCTGCTGATCGAGCGGCATCATGGTGATCGGTCCGGGCGACCACGGTTCGGCCTGCAGTTCGGTTATGATGACGCGATCGACGAAAGAGGAAATGGCGGCACCGCGTCGGGCATAGAAGGACGGGGAGACCGGCCAATAGAAGAAGCCGATGTACTTGCTCCAGACCGTGCGGTAAGTGCTGATACCGAGGATATCCGCGATACTGGCCGCGCTGACCCAGGTGGAGAGCTCGCCGCTTTCCGTCACGACGATCGGCCGATCGTCCAGGGCACTGACTACCGCAACTTCCTGCTTCAGGAAATCACGGTCCGGCGGCGGGCAGAGACCGAAACGGAACAGCGGCTCATTCTCGACCTGCCAGGCCACGATCGACAGGTTATCGGCATAATGCTCCACGACCTCCTCCAGCATCCGTAGGATACGCGAACGGACCAGCGGTTCCTCCATACCACCGGTCCAGGCCGGCGGATGGCACTCCGGCCAACGCGGCACCTTACGGCCGATGGCCAGGATGACCTGGACACCGCGCTGGGCCGCCTGCTCCACCTGCCAATCGATATCGGTGAAATTGTAGGTGTCCGGTTCGGGTTCGATCTCGTCCCAATAGACCGGCAACCGCAAGTGGCGCACCCCCAGGTCGTCCAGCACGGCCAGATAGGTCTTGCGCCAGTCCAGTCCGAGCTCCTGGGCGTATTTCTTGGAGAAGGTCGCTCCCCAGACCACGTCCCTCTCCGGCTGTCCGAGATTATCCCGGACGACCTTGAAGAAGAACAGCCCCAACAACAGCGCGAAGAACAGCAACAGGGTGATGCCGACATCCTGCCTTCGGCCTCTTATCCTGGGCCGTCGGCTCCCTGATTTGGCCGGTTTCCGGTTCATGCCTTCAGTATAACACGGGGCGGTGGCCGTTACGGCAATCCGCGGGGTTTGACTGGGTAAATGTCGTCTGCTAACAAGAAAAGAGGCCTTTCAAACTAGGATCGACCGGATAAGGGGTGAACTGAATGAACCGAAAACTGATCCTGTCGCAAGCGGCGCGCCTGGGCGCGCTGCTGGGCCTGGGGCTCTTCATCATGCTGTTGCTGTGCAGCACTTCCTGCTGCACCACCTCCGGGCAGAAAGAGGGACCCAATCCGAACCCGCCGACCTGCGTCCCCAAGGAGGAACAGCCGCCCAAGGATCCGCTGACCGACAGCACCGTCGACGACGGACTGGCTCCGGCAGAGCGTCTCGCCTTCATCAGATGGCACGTCGGCCAGACGGTCGACATCCACGTCATCCGCTATTCGGATGAGGACGGGGTGAAATACGCCGGAGGCACCGGCGTGGTGATCGATCCCACGGGACTGATCATCACCGCGGAGCACGTGGTACGGGACGAAGAGCTGCTGGTGGCTTCCTTCCGTACGCTGGCCGACGACGGCCTGACCATCAAGGAGAAGCGCCGCATCCCGGTGATCGTCAAACGCGTCTCCAAACGCTACGATGTGGTCCTGCTGGAACCGATGTACCATGACGAGGAGATCGACCTGCCGTCGGCTCCGGCCGCACCGGACTTCGCCTGGCGTCCGCGCAAGGGCGAACTGGTCTGGCATTTCGGCAAGAAGACGAGGTGGCAGAGAGGCCGGATATCCATCACGGAAACCGAGTCGTCCAAGATCAAAGGTGTCGTCGAGGTCGCCATGCGCGGCAATTACGGCGATTCCGGCGGTCCGGTCTACACGACCGACGGGCGTCTCGTGGGTATCGTCCTCTCCATCAACGGGACCAAGAAAACCTTCTTCGCTCCGATCCATAAGATCGCTCCGGAACTTTTCCCTGAGAAGACCAAACGGAAGAAGCCGAAGGCCAAGAAGCCGAGGCGCCGGAAAGGTGCTCCGGGAAAGACGCCTAAGGGACATAAGTGATGTCCGATACCCCGTCCATGGTGGCGGGGTTTTTTCGTACCCTGATAAAGGCCCGGGCTCTTTGACCGCCGTCGGCGCCCCCTGTTATCCTGCAGAAGCAGACCAAGGCCTATGGAACTGATTCGACACGTCGGGAGGAAAGACGAGAGGCTCACCTTTTCGTGCTGCCGACTGGAGCGCCAGGGATTCCTCAACATCTACTCGTTCGGGGCGGGGAGTCCGGAACGGCGGCACGACCTGATGGACCGCGGTAACGCGGCGGTCATCCTGCCGGCGGACTTCAGGGACCGGATGGTCTACGTGATCAGGCAACCGCGGCCGGTCAAAGCGTTCATCGACACCGAACCCGGTTCACGGGCACTGCGCCAGGCGCGGGATGGTGCCGAGTCCGAGACGTTCAGTGTATCCAGCGACGAGATCTCCGTCTGGGAACTGCCCGCCGGAATGGTCGACGGCGATGAGACCCCGCTGATGGCCGCCCGAAGGGAGCTGCGGGAAGAGACCGGGCTGGACGTCCCGGATTGCGCCTTCCGTCAGGTCGCCGCCTATTACCCCTCGATCGGCGCCACGGCCGAGAAGATCCATGCCTTCATCGCCGATGTCGCTCAAGCCGAGGAGGTGGAAACGCGCGGCGACGGCTGGGAACAGATCGAGGTCTGGAAGATGTCCTGGGACGAAGCCTTCGGACTGGTGGATCAGGGCAGGATCGAGACCGCCTCCTCCTCGGTGCTGCTGCGCGAACTGAAGATCATAGACCTGCAGAGCCGGAGAAGCGGCTGACCGGACAACGTGAAGATCAAATGAAAAAGCCTGATGCATATCAGGCTTTCGTGTATCTCTGGCCTAACGAGGCCAACAGCCACCGCAGGATGTCGCCCAGGAAAGACCCCAGCGCCGTCATCACGAAGATCATGAGCAGCACCAGCGGCAGCGAAAGGAGCAGGGAAGGATCGGCGCTACGCACGACCATGTTGTGCACGCCGATGACCGCGAAAGTGCCGGTCACTCCTAGACCGACGAACAGGCCGGCTCGGCGGCCCGATACCAATGAGCTCAGGAAACCGCTGGCTATCAGGCCTAGGACGAGGTGACCGGCATGCAGATTCAGCTGGCTGGTGTAGAAGAACCAGACCAGACCGATACCCAGGCCGGTCTCAAGGAGTCGTT
>Ga0111164_115_pt1 | contig 18767 bp, 25 predicted proteins | sample DeeMarSeWOR28_12_FD_80269 | JGI IMG/M metagenome (GOLD analysis project Ga0111164, IMG submission 80269) | Parcubacteria bacterium SG8_24
TGATATTGTCATCATCACCGACGAGGATCCCTATGATGACGATCCATTGGAGATCATGCGTCAGGTGGCGGCCGGCGCCGTTGAGGCCGGCAAGCGCGAGGGTCAGGACCTGCACATCGTGCCGGATCGCGGTGAGGCGATAGACAGGGCCGTGGCCCTGGCCCGGGAAGGCGATCTGGTGCTCATCACTGGCAAGGGGGCCGAACAGGCCATCTGCGTCGCCGGCGGCCGGAAGATACCCTGGGACGATCGTCGGCGCGTCCGCCGGGCCCTCCGGGAACGCTCAGGACAGCAAAAGACATGAACGTATCGAAGGTCACCAGACTCAAGGAGGACGAACGGGTGCTGCTCATCGTACGGCACCTCTGGGTGGTCTATATCCTGCGGGCCCTGCTGGCCGCCCTGCTCATCGGCGCGCCGTTCTTCTTCATGATTCCCCTGATGTCCCTGGAGACCTGGGGCCTGGTCAGTTTCTCCGTCTCGGTCATCGCCGGAGCGGTCTTCGCCGTCCGGCTCCTCTGGATCTGGTATTGGAACGCTTTCGTCATCACCACCTATCGCATCGTCGATATCGACCAGCACGGGTTCTTCGACCGCGTCGTCTCCGAGGCCCCGTACGAGAAGATCCAGGACGTCTCCTACGGGATAAGGGGCGTCTGGGGGACGCTGTTCCGTTACGGTACAGTGGTCGTCCAGACGGCGGGAGCCAACACCAACCTGGAACTGCCTTTCGTCAAGCATCCGAAGGACGTCCAGCATCTCATCACCTCGACCGCCGCCTCTTTCCGGGCCCGGTCTAACGGGGGCGCCCGCAGCGAGAAGGTGGCTGACCTGCTCGATGCCGCCTCTGACCTGACTGACGCCGAGGCTCGGGCCTTCTTGGTGGCCGTGCAGGAAGCGGTCAGCGGCAGCAAGTCGGAGTTCGGCGTGCGCGAGATCAGGGAGCGCGAGGAGGCGCTGGAGGAGTTTTTGGGAGAGGACGGGGAAGATGATGAGATGGACGGCTGACCGGTCCTTTGGTATATAATTAACGGCCCATGTGACCATCCCGGCATGCCGAAGAGACGACAAAGGATACTGGACCTGCTGAGGATGAAGAGGGTACTGGCGGCGAATCTGCTGCTCCTGGCTCTGGTGGTCTGGGGTTTCTACGGAGAGTATTCGCGGAACCGTGAACTGCAGGAGGAGATAGACGCTCTCGATGCCCGGGCGGCAGAGGTCGAGAGGCGCAATCTGGAATTGGAGGAGTTGGGGCGTCGGTTCGATTCATCGGAGGTCTTCGAGCGCGATGCCCGCCTGAAGCTCAACCTGCGCAAGCCCGGCGAAGAGGTGGTGGTGATCAGGGGCGAGATGTCGGCCCGTGAGCTGTCGGAAGTCCCGGAAGAGGGGCGGCCTCGGCAGCAGGGCCTCTCCAACCTGAAGAAATGGCTGAAACGTCTGTTAGGCCCGCCAGATGGAGACATCCGCGAAGACAATGAAGAAGACAATAACGAAGAGAATAACGACGAATGATTTATGAGTGAAGAGAAGAAAGTCGAGGAGGCAGCCACGGAAGAGGTCCGTGCGGCCGGCAATGAGGGGTCCGCAGCGACCGTGACCCCGCCCGACCAGGGGAGTCGCTCGATCTTCAAGGGTCTGGTCCTGGGGGCGGCCGCGGCGGTCATCGTGCTGGCCCTGGGCATAATCGGCCTGGTCGCCCTAGGGATCTACAAGTTCGACTGGAGGAGCCCGGTGACCGATCTCGTGACCAGCGTCGTACCCTATCCCGTAGCCACGGTCAACGGTGAGTCGATCAGTTATTCGGATTTCATGGACGACGTCTCGACAGTGGAGAACTTCTTCACTCAGCAGGTGGCCGAGGGCGTGACCGATCCCGCGCCGACCGGGTCCGAGATCAGGCGTAACGTTCTGGACCGGCTGATCGCCATGGCCGTGTTGAACGAGGAGGCGGCGAGGTACGGCGTGGAGGCGACCGACGAGGATATCGAGGAGGAGTACGGCAAGCTGACGTCGCAGGCCGGCGGCGAGGAGCAGGTCGAAGCCGATATCCGCGAGCTCTACGGATGGACTGTCGATCAGTTCAAGGAGAAGGTGATCGTCCCGCTGGTCCTGGAGACCAAACTGACCGAGGCGATGAATCAGGACGAGACGATCCGGGGACCGGTCCAGGCCCGGGCCCAGGAGGTGCTCGATCGTCTGCGGGACGGGGAGGACTTCGAGGCCTTGGCGGCCGAATTCAGCGAGGACCTGTCCAACGCCCAGCGCGGCGGCGAGCTCGGCTGGTTCGGGCGGGGACTGATGGTCCCGCCGTTCGAGGTGGCGGCCTTCGCGCTCGGGCCGATGGAGATCAGCGGTCTGGTCGAGACCCAGTTCGGCTTCCATATCATCCGGGTCGACGAGGTGGAGGCCGATGATGACGGTGAAGTGGTCAAGGTCAAGGCCCGCCACATCCTGTTCTCTTTCCCCTCGGCGCAGGAATATCTCAACGAGAAGGTGGAAGAGGCCGACGTCAAGGAATATCTGGAGATCTGACCGCCGCCTCTGCAGCCAGGAAAGCCAAGACCGCGCTCCGGCGCGGTCTTTCGGTTGCCGGGAGCGGGACGGGATGTTGACGCCCGGCTGGATTTATGCTATATTCAGCGGTCCTTTTCGGGGACAGTACCTTAAAGACATACGAAGTCGGGAGCTTCGTCCATGGTTTCGGTATCCGGTTATTTTTTCCAGAAGGAGTGAGAGATGCCTTTTTTCCTGTCTGTCCTGCCGTTGGTCGGGGCCCTGCTGCTGATCGTCATCATCCTGGTCCTGGCGTTCTCGCCGCCGTCCGTCTGCGTCCGTGACGCGTCCTCCGACGAGCCCGCGGATACGGACGAGCCGGAGCCGGTCGACCCGTTGGTCGGCGAACCGTTGTCCGAGCCTACGGCCACCATCACGGTGCCGGCCCGCGGCGGGACGCTCCGGCTGCATGTCAATCGCGAGACGGCCCTGCTGTTCATCCGGCACGGTCTGCAGCCGTTCCGCAACCTGGTGCGTTGCCGGCGCGGCATGGGCGGCCGCTGTCTGGTGGGCCTGGACGACGGACCACCGCAGGTACTGGATCTCAACGTCTGGTACTGGTGGATCTTCGGTGACGGCTACGGCAGGAACGCGGTCTTCGAGACGGCGTACGATACCTGGGCCGGAGGTCCGTCCGTCATCGGCGACGACGAGGTGATACTGATCCCGGGGGATTTCATCGACACCTGGGACGGCAGCGATCCGAAACATGTCGCTGAGATCTCTTTCGCCGGTATCGTGGAAGAGGTCTTCTCGTCGCCGGAGAAGTGAAGCGCTTCCTGTCCGTCTTTGCGGGCCCCCTTACCGGGGGTCCGTTTTTTGTCCGGACAGGTCCGTTGCGGGACCGCATGGCCGCGATCTCCGTCCGGATGCTATAATGGAACCAGTATGACCCGACCCACCTTGTTATCATTCGGTGCGACGATCGCCGGCTTCCTCCTGGTGTTGGCGATGATGTTCATACCGGCGGTGGGTGAGCCGTTCCAGGGATCGGAGATTTTCCTGGTGCCGTTCGCCGCCTTTTTCGTCTTCGGCCTGCTGTTGACGGTCTCGGCCTTCCGGGAGAGGCCGAAGGGCCGGACACGCGCCTATCTGCTCCTCACCGGACTCTCGGCGGCCGGGATATTCGTCGGTATCATCCTGCATAACCTGGTCTATGCGCTGTTCATCCTGCTGGGCGGCGAGGATTTCTGGGAGCGCACCGGACTGGGAGATGAGCCGGTCTTTTTCCTGATGTCGATGCTCGTCCTGCCCGTCACTTTCGTCATCGGCGCGACCGGAAGCCTGATTCGCCTGTGGAAGAGGCGCTGAGTCGGCACGGTCATCATCGGAACGGCCTCGGAGACGCCCCGTCAGGGGCGTTTGGCGTCAGGCGCGGCGGAAAGAAAAACCGATCCGGCCGTATCGTGGCGGATCGGAAGGGGGGAGTTCAGCCGATGACGAAGAACATCAGTCCTTCGATCAGCAGCATCAGTATCGCGGCCAGGCAGGTGACGACGAGCGCCTGGCCGAAGAAGAGGATGTAGGCCGGAGCGGCCAGCAGCGTCAGCAGCATCAGGGCGGCGGCAGCGCCGCCGAGGCCGAGAGCGGCATTCCCCGCGAACCGGGGCGGCGCCCTCCGGCCGAACCGGCCGAAGAACAGGACCGTGAGCAGTCCGAACAGGACCAGGAAGACGAGAGATACGTCGGCCAGGGATTCGTGCCCGCCCTGCAGCAGTGACAGGACCGAAGCGCCGAAGGCCAAGGGGCCGAGGGGCAGCAGCAGTATCAGGATGATGAGATGCATCACGTTCTCCTCTCGCGCCGTCCTATCTTGCCGTCCTCGAGGCCGGCTCAGAAGATGAGTGACGACACCAGGACCACGCCCGAGACCACGATCACTCCGGCGGCGATCCCCGAGATGAGCAGGGCGTGTCCCAGGAACAGCACCAGTAGCGGGGCGATGATTACGGTGGGGACGTAGATCATCGTCAGGATGAAGAAGGCGATGAGTCCGCTGTCGTTGCCGTTGGTCTTGTCGAACCGGCTATAGAGCAGCATGCCGCCGATATAGCACAGCGCCGCCAGACCGACGAGCGCCAGGAACGAGACATCGGCCTTGGAGGTCAGGGCTCCGGTGACGGCGGAGATGACGGCGGCGCAAACGAGGACGCCGAAAACGAAAGCGGCGATGGTCCGTTTCATCCTCTCTCCTTTTCGAAAGGTCAGTCTGCACAAAGGTCTGCGGCCATTATGCCAGCCGTCGACCTGTCGTCAAGAACGTTTCGCGAAAGAGAAAACCGCCCGAAAAGGCGGTTTATCGGTCGTCCGACGGCGATTCCTGGTCGTGTTGGTTCCGTTTGACCATTTTCGCATGGACGATGAAAACCAGGATCATGAAGACCACTTCGATGATCGCCAGCGTCAGACTGAGTCCGGCAGCGATCAGCAGGCTCAACAGGTAGTTCACTAAAGTGATCTCGACGCCGAAGGCAAACGGTAACACGACCGCGCCGGTACCGAGGAGCATCAGCAGGACGACAGAGGTCGCCAGGATGCCGCGCATCAGCCACCCTTTGCTTGGCTGATACTTCGTCATGATGAAGCGATTGACCGCCACGGTGGTGTTGAAGGGCATCAGGAGCAGGCAGGCCATGGCGGAGAACAGGCCGATCATCGCGACCATGATGAAGGGGAGCGGCACACCGTAATCGGGGGGCCTCGTCAACCAGATGATCAGACCGAGCGCCGTGCCCGCCGGCACCATCAGGGCAGTGCACTATTTGAACTGGGACCAGAGGGAGGTCGATGCGGTCTCTTCGGCCGATTTCTCGAGCGTGGTTTCGTGTCGGGATCCCGTATCCATGTTGACCTCGCTTGTTGGAAAGGGCGCGTATCGGACGGGTACTTGATATACCGGTGACGGGGGCCTGTCAAGGCTGCGGCGACATGCGACTGTCGGGCACTTGAGGTCACGTGGGCCATGAGAAAACCGCCCGAGGAGGGGCGGTTCGAGGACTATTTGGTATCGTCGTCACCGAACGAATTTCGCCAGTCGATATGCCATTGGTCGCCGATATGTCGGACCGTACCGCGGAAGTCCAGATCACCGACCCGGACGTCGATGTCGGTACCGTCTGAGGGTCGACCGTCGGCATCCATGAGCAGCGTCAGTGTCTCACCGATGACCTGGTCTTTGAGGAGCCGGTTCGAGGTGGGCGTCTTGGGGAAAAGGGTCTGGAATTCGACGAAGGTGCCGACCGCGGTCCGGGTGACCCGCCTTATGTCGACTATCGCCGGTTCCCCCTCGCGCCCGCCCAGGAAGCCGATACCCTTCAGGTTATGGGTCTCCAGGCGCGCGTTCATCTGGCGATGAGCCTCTCGGATCGCTTCATATATCGCTTTGGTGAACATCCGGTGCCTCCGCATGGAAAGGACGCTCCGAACACTACCGTCACTCCGCCGCGTCGTCAATAATCAAGAACGAAAAAACAGGCTTTCGCCCGCTCCTTCGTCATGGAGCCACCTCGGGGATTCGAACCCCGGACCTCTGCTTTACGAAAGCATTGCTCTACCGACTGAGCTAAGGTGGCGTGATATCCGGAATACGTACTGCGTACGCATCCCTCGAGGTGGAGCGGGGTACGGGAATCGAACCCGCGTCGCCTGCTTGGGAAGCAGATGTACTACCATTGTACTAACCCCGCATGGCCGGCCGGGATATCCTTTGTCTCTTGGCGCCTGTTATTATATACTTATCTTATCGCATTGCAAGGGGATGGGGTGGGCTTGATGCCTCTATGATTCGCCTCAAAAACGTCACCAAGATCTATCCGCCGGACGTGGTCGGCCTGCAGAACGTCAATCTGCATATCAGGCCGGGCGAGTTCGTGTCGGTCGTCGGGCAGAGCGGCACGGGTAAGACCACCCTGGCCAAGCTGCTCATCGCCGAAGAGCGACCTACCAAGGGTCAGATCGTCATCGGCGGTTGGGACATCTCTTCGATCAAGTCCTCGGAGGTGCCTCTGCTGCGCCGGCAGATCGGCGTGGTCTTTCAGGATTTCAAGCTGCTTCCCAAGAAGACGGTCTACGAGAATGTGGCCTTTGCCCTGCAGGTCTGCGGCGCTTCGCACCGGAAGATCGGGCACATCGTGCCCCAGGCCCTCAGGATCGTCGGGCTCAGCGGCAAGGCCGACCGTTATCCTTGGCAGATCTCGGGCGGCGAGAAGCAGCGCACGGTGATCGCCCGTTCGCTAGTGCACCGTCCCAAGATCATCGTGGCCGACGAACCCACCGGGAACCTCGATTCTATCAATACCCGCGAGATCATCGACCTGCTCAAGAAGATCAACGAGTTCGGCACCACCGTGGTGCTGGTGACCCATAACCGTGAGGTGGTCAATGAGCTGCGGCGCCGGGTCATCACCATCGACCGTGGCCTTATCGTCTCCGACCAGGAGGAAGGCAAGTACGTCCTATGATCGTATCGGTGTCCCGCATCGTCAGGTTCGCCCTCCAGGATTTCTTCCGCAATTTCTGGCTGTCCGTGGCCACGGTCAGCGTGCTGATGCTGACCCTGGTTTCGGTCAACCTGCTGGTAGTGATGAACGTGCTGGGCAAGGTGGCCCTGTCCACCGTAGAATCGCGGGTCGACGTCAGCGTGCATTTCGGTCCCGAAGTCGAGGAGAGCCGCATCCAGACGGTCAAAGTCGCCCTCTTGAGCCTTCCCGAGGTCCGGGACGTGGAATACGTCTCGGCATCCCGGGCCCTCGAGCAGTTCTCCGAGACGCACAGCGAGGATCATGACATCATCGAGGCACTCGGCGAGGTCGAATCCAATCCTTTCGGCGGGACGCTCATAGTCAAGGCCCGCAACCTGGAGGATTATCCGAAGATCCTCTCCGCCCTCGACGAACCGGTCTACGCCAATCTTATCGAGGAGAAGAACTTCGATGACCGGCGGGTGATGATCGAACGGCTGGAGGCGATCGCCTATCGGGTGGAGGTGTTCGTGCTGGCCATCAGCGCCATCTTCGGACTGATTACGCTGCTTATCGTCCTCAACACCATCCGGGTGTCGATCTATACGCACCGTGAGGAGATCGGCATCATGCGCCTGGTCGGCGCGTCCGACGGGTTCATCCGCGGTCCCTTTTACGTGGAGGCGGTCTTCTGGGGCCTGCTGGCCGTCATCCTGACGGCGGCGCTGCTCTATCCGGCGCTCGCCGTGTCCCAGCCCTTCCTGCGGGCCTTCTTCGGTACGGAAGCCGTGGACGTGATCGGTTTCTACAACGCCAACTTCCTGCAGGTCTTCGGTCTGCAGTTCCTCCTGGTGACCCTGATGTCTCTCCTGACGACCAAACTGGCCACGGCCAAGTATCTGAAGGTCTGAGATTATGCGGTTCGGCAGATGGAACAAGGTCCCCTCATCGAACGCGGCGGTCCTTTTTTTGTTCATCGGGATCGCCCTGACCGCGTTGCTGGTGGCTTTCGTCATGCAGCGGAGCCAGCCCGGTCGGTCCTCAATCCAGGAGAGATCGGCGATCCGGACCGGGCCGACGGCGGCATTGCCGGCCGGAGCCGTGGCTGGGGACGAGGCGGTAGTCGAATTCATCGCCACGACGGTGCCGACGTATGCCGTCGCCTATCTGTCCGAAGGGGCGGCCCAGTTGGCTCTGATCGAAGCCGGTGCCGCGGGTGAGCACATGGTACGGCAGGTGGTGCCGCTCACGCCCAGCGTCAATCGGTATGTCGAGCTGCCCGACCTGACGCTCATGGTGGTGGCTCCGGAAGAACCGGCACTCCTTCTGGTGGCCGGGGCGGTGGGACCGACCAAAGACGCCATCCTGGTCATGGTCAGGGAAGGTAGGATGTTGCGGCCGGTCAACATGCGACTCAAGGACGGCACAGTCGCCCCGGCTGAATTCTGGTCCGGCACCTCAGGTGTCCGGCGGGCTGCCGTCTCTTTCAGTGACGTGGATGGCGACGGTCAGCAGGAGATCGTGGTACGGATAGTCCGGCACGACCGGCCGACCGAGGAAAGTGCCGCGCCCCAGGTCGAGATTGAGGTCTATGCCTGGCGACTGGGGATGTTCATGTACGATCAGGAATTGAGCTGGGCGATGGCGATGAGTGACGATCTTTTCCCGGCACCGACAGCCGAGGAGGTTGACGCCGAGGATACGGGACCGTAAAGTGGGCGGCGAGCCGTCTATGGTCGAGGCGGTCTCCCGCCTTTTTTCAGGCCTGATCGGGGGTCGTCCAACGGTAGGACAGCGGCCTTTGGAGCCGTTAATCTAGGTTCGAATCCTAGCCCCCGAACCAAGCAAAACACGCAGTGCTTTTCACTGGGTGTTTTGCTTTTGGTTGAGCGTCAAAACGCAAAGTTCGATAGTACTTTTTCTGGCGGAGGGGAAAAGAGACCACTTTCGAACCTTGAACCAAAAGAGCGGGTGACGTGATCCACCCCAGGGAATAGCTTCGTGTTATACTGACGCAGTATGCGGATATCTGCTGTCGTGGCCATCGGACTTGCCGTGACCCTGAGCTTGGCTCTTCTTGTGGTGGTGATGTTTTCCACCGAGGTCACGAGTTACGAGTGTACCGGTCTGCTTAGAGTAGATGGTCCCAACAGGGCCACTCCGCTCCTTGTAAGGATCGAGCGATATCGGCCCTGGGTCGGGTGGTGGAGCGACTCGTACGGCAAAATGCGGATGGAGATACCGGACGAGTGGTTCGGCCAGTTTAGCCACATCGAAGAGGCGGGTGGCGATCTCATCCTTTACAGAAGTTATCCTTCAGGAACTTCGAAAGGGTTTTTCTCCAGAATAAGCGGGGCCCTGACGGTCGATATCGGTTTTGGCGTGTTTGAGGGTCAGTGCAAGAACATCGAGTGAACCATCTCGTTCCACCCCAAAGGGCGGTTTTTTAACCAGACCCCTTGACACACCGCCCTCAGCGGGATATAAAAACACGTTGTTCGCACCCTTTTCAACAAGCGAGGTACATCATGGTAGTGCCCGTAGTTCTGGCAGCCGTCCTGACCCACTTCGCCGGCGCTGACGCCGTACACGCGCACCGACATGAGTTGAAGGACTTCCTCATCGAAAACGGTTTCGATTGGGGTCTGATCGAGCCGGCCATGCGGACGCTGGAACCGTTCTTCCGGATCGCCGAGACGGGACAGCATTCGCTCAAGGAGCGATCGGACCTCAAGTATGAGGAGGTGGCCCGAGCGATCTCTTTGGCCACCGGTCAGGAGGTGAGGAACATCGAATTCGTTTCATTGAGCCATCCCTTTTGGGCTCCTGATCGGATACGCTGGGCGGACGATGATTCCCTTACGGGGGACATCTACTGCAGGCTCAAGAAGAGATATCGTGACAACAAATGGCTGATGATATCTTGGCTTTGGCTCGACAAGGGGGTACTAGTGAACAGCCTTTCGGGTAGTTTACATCGCGGCTTGGAGGACAGTTTTCGGCCCAGTCTCAACTGCGATAAGCCCTTTTCCTACTACCCCTGCGACAACCTCGGCTACTGGAAGATCCTTGAATGGAGCCTTTCCGCATACCTGTTTTCCGTTCTGGCCGGTGACCGGGAGGAGATGGAGCGGCTCACGCCGCTCCTGGAGCTCCTGCCCCACGCCATCCCGCTCGGCGATACGACTGACGGTTTCGGTTATTGGCTGGTGCTCTGCGCTTGAGGCGCTGCCGCTCACGTAAATGGGCGGTATTTTTGACAGGTCGGAAGAGCTGGTGTAAGAAGGGGTGGCTAACTGCGGAGGTCGCGCGACGGGAGCGGTGGACCTCACCACCTTCGCAGAAGCCGACGACAAGCGTGATGGCCACCGCTCCCACCCTCCACCGCCCCTGTCCTTGGGGCGGTTTTTCTTTCCGTCTTGACAGACCGGTATCATCGATGTAGGTTCTGGGTGTTCTTTTCGCAACATACGGTCAGTCCAGCTCCGGCTGACATCACCCGATCCCGAAAGGAGGGATGCAATGAAGGCAACGACCGAATTCATCCCGATCTGTCAGATTCGGGTGTCGGAAAAGCAGAAGCGGCGCGTCAGCCGCGACAAGGTCGAACGGCACAGGCGGCGCCTGGAGGACGGCGCCGAGCTCATGGCCATCGAGGTCAACCGGCTGGCGGACGGCACGTATGTCATCGCCGGAAACGGCCGGCATCGCTACTTCGCCTACCTGGAGCTCGGCTTCACCATGATTCCGGTGACCCCCAAGACAAAGGAGTTGAAACTGCTGCTCGACAGGTTCTTCCGCAAGTTACTCGCACCGCCCCACTCCAGGGGCGGTTTTTCATTATCGTCTTGACAGGCCGATCAGGCATATATAGGGTGGGAGGTTCATTCGACAAGGGGTAATGTCATGAAGACGCTTGCTTTTGTACTGGTCCTGACCCTTTGCATTACATTCGTGCCGCGATCCGCGGCGGCGGAATATGATGCCGGTCTCGGTCTGACCCCCGAATTCTGGCTCGCGACCATGGGCACGGCCTTGGGGGTCCTCGTCGTTTTGGTCGTCGCTTCCAGCTCAGAGAGCGGTAGCCGCATGAGCTGGAACCCGCGTTCGAAACAGGGGACCTTCGTTTCGACCTCGATGCAGGGGCCATGGAACGGGAATGACTACCGTTACCGTTCGCCGGTGCTTCGGGGGCTGCAGACATTGACCCCCTGACCTTCATCGTTTCGCTTCCGACATCCGTCGGGCATTCGCCGTCCCACTTCAGGGGGCGGTTTTTCCATTCCGCCTTGACGGTCCGGGGGGATGCGGGTAGTGTCGAGGCGTCCTTTGAAAGGAGGTTCGTCATGTCACGTCAGACCGGGAACAGGACGGATTGGGGCGCCGCGTTAGTCAGCCTGGCTATCGTTGCCCTGGTCGCCGCGGCCATCTGGTACACACACAGCCTTTGGGCGCTGCTCGGATTGTTCTTCCTTTTCTCGACCCGCGGCTGCAGCTGTCCCAAGGTCCCGCCGAACTGCCCCAAGTGCGGGCACCAGCTATATAAGAGAGACGAAGACGAAGGCGGCGACTGACGCCACACCGCCCCGACGGGCGGTTTTTGACAGTCGCGGCACGGACGTGTCAGGTAAGCGGGGTCTCTCGCGGAGGAACGGAGCATGACCGATTGGACCTGGACGCCCCTCGTACTGGTGACGCTCTTCCTGCTGATCGCCGTCACTTACGATATCCTCAGGAAGCGATGACGCTGACACGATCTGGTCGCACCGCCGCCGTCCGATGCGGCCGCCTCACCGCCCCCTTGCGGGCGGTTTTTCGATCGGCTGTTGACCGGACGGGCCTGTCTGCTAGGCTGACCACGCTCTTTCAAACCGGAGGTCATCGATGAGCCGAATCGAGGTCGTCAGCCTGGACCGGCTGAACAGGCATGACGTCATATGTTGCACCAACCTGGTCTTCGGCAGTGTCGACGTCCAGCACCCCGGCGTCGTCATCTTCGACTGGACCAATAACCGCAGCGGTGAGGGTATGGTATTGGTGGCCGATGAACCCGACACCTCCCGCGCCGCGGCCCGTTTCATGGTCGAAGACATCATGCAGGCGCACGGCGACCGACAGTACCATCAGGAGGGCTTCCACGTGGTCCATATCTGGGCGCGTCGCCTGAAGGCCGACGACACCTATGATCCGTACGGGGAGCTCATCCTGATCATCACCGGTGGCAGGTTCGAGTTCGGGCAGCCGCCGTGCGTCGACTTCCCGACGGTCGAGAAGGTCGGTTGGGTGGACAGCATGCGCACCAAATCCTGGCCGCTGATCGGTCCTTAAGAAGACAACCGCCCCTTTGCGGGCGGTTTTTTCGTCTTGACGCGGCATCGGGTCGGCGGTAGGGTCGAACCGTCCTTTTCATGCCAAGGAGATGACTGATGGGTGCCGATAATTGGGTCAAGGTCGACGACGACTGTTACGTATCGCTGTGGATACCTTGCCCTAGGGCGAGGGCGTTGTCGGGAGGCTGGTTCTTCCAGTGTGATGATGAGTACCCGCACGCTCACCTGGCTTTCGATACCGACGACGGTCTCGGTATCGTGCCGGCGTGTATCGTCTCCCGGCCGTTCCTTGAGGCAGTTTGCCGGCATCTATGCGACCGGCGGAGCATCTCGGCCGTCGAGATGGGGGCAGCACTCGACCTGCCCGAAGTCCAGCGGTTGGAGGCGGAGCTGACGCCTGAGGAGCGGGCGATCCTGGATGATCCCGAGGCGCTCGAGCGGGCGACCAGATTCGGCTTCGTCGGGTGTTGATCGGGCTATCTTTCGCCTCCGCGACCGGAGGCTTTTTTCATCATCAAAAATATCCCCGATCGTGGGGAATCTACGGAGAACGTGATATCCCCGGTCACTCCTTGGCCACGTTGCGCACCGGTATGATCAGTCCCTTTTCAGGGCGCACGGCTCCGGTACGGTCGCTGCTCATCACCTCCGGCGGATACATGCCGAATTCGGTGCTGAAGAAGAAGACGATGATCGAATCGGACTCTTCCGGATTGGCGTGCATCTTCAGCTGATAAGGGAAGCTGTAGGCCCGGCGGGGATAGAGCGGTTCGGTCTCCAGACCCTGGAACAGCAGGAAGTCCTCCTGGAACGACGCGGCATCCTTCTCCTCGTCTTCCTTCAGGCTAAAGAGCTTGGGATTCAGTCTTTTGGGCACGATCAGGTTCCAGTAATAGTCGCTCAGGGTATCCCGTCCGTGATTCACCAGAGTGAACTGGAAAGTGCCCTCGGCCCGGCGGCCGCCTTCGGACCTGGTCAGCTGGAGCGCCTCGCTGTCGCCGCTCACCACGACTTCGATGTTGGGCCGCTTGAGCGAACGGAGGAACGGGGGCAGCAGGCCGGAGGAGATGGCCAACAGCGTCAGGCCGGCGAACAGGGTCGACAGGAAGGGGTTGTCGGAGATGAGATCCAGCATGTCCCAGCCGAAACCGAAAGTGAGCCACCCGATCACCAACAGGGCGACCAGGATGATCACCAGCACGGACAGATGGATGACGCCCCGTTTGGTCATATGAACCCGATACCGTTTCTGCCTTAATTATACCATCCATTCCGGTATCCTGTCGTGTCTCAGCATGACGGCAGAATCGACCAGTCACCTTTTCCGCTGATTTGCCCGTGTCCCTGACCGATGGTAAGATTTATTAAATTAGGGGTTCAATATTTCAGTGGGGCAGACATATGACTTCCGCTTCAAAAAAACCGAAAGTATTGGTGGTCGATGACGACCCGCTGTACCTCGACGCCTATTCGCTTAAATTCGAGAAGGCCGGATTCGAGGTGATTCGGGCCGAGGACGGCGAGGAATGCCTGGAGGCCGTCAAGCGCGACAAGCCCTCGGTGATCGTCCTGGATATCCTGATGCCGAAGATGGGCGGTCTGGAGGCACTGAATATACTGAAGAACGACCCCGAGACCAAAAGGATTCCCGTGGTCATCTCTTCGGCTTTGGATGAGAAGACCGATATCGAGAAGGGTCTGGCCCTGGGGGCGGAGCGTTATATCGTCAAGGTGGAGATGACCCCCACAGAGATAGTCGAGGAGGTCAAGAAGTGCTGTCCCAAGCTCTGAGGGAGGCGGTCGGACGCGAAAGGTTTTCCGCAAGTGAGCCCCGCCCGGAAAGGCGGGGTTTGGCGATTTCGGATACCGGTGTCGGGGCTCAGGCCTCGTGTTGACATCCGGTCAGCGGAAGTATAGGGTATAAGGTCCTTTATAGCTGAAGAAGGCATCGTCCACGGAGGTTTCCATGAAGAAGGGCGTTACGGTGACGTTCGGTCTGCCGCTATTCATCTGTTTACTGGCGGTGAATATCATCATGGTCCTGTCTGTCGCCATCCTGGTCAGGTCGACCTGTCCCGGGGCGGAGGATTGTCAGGAGCGCGTCGTCGTCCTGCCGGGTGGCGAGTGGGCTGACGGCGGGGAGGGCGGAGCGGCCGACGACGGCGGAGAGGCTGAGGGGCCGTTATGCGTTCCCAGATTGGTCAGTGACGATTCGCGGGACGTCAGCGTGCTCACTCAGATGGGCGACTGGGCGATGGATACGACAGTCAACGTTTCGGTCCAGTCCGGCGGTTTTTCCCTGAAGGCCGAAGCGGAGGTCACCCGGTTGACGGTGCATCTCGACCCGCCGGTGCTCGTGGAGCCGGGCAAGCCGGTCAAGTTGCCGCCGCTGAAATGGGATCGGGCGACCGTCGCTCCGACAGGCGTCATCGTCTGTACCGTCGAGGATGACGGAACCTGCAGCGCCTCGGTCCGGTCTGGCGATCCCCTGAAAGGGTGGAGCGACACCGACGGCGCGGCCGACATCGCCGTCCGCGTCGATTACCGGAACGACCGGCCCGATGAGGTGTCCGTACACTTCCGGGTCAAGTCCGCCATCAAGGGCGGCGGGGTGACCGGCCAGGGTCTCCACAAGGCCCCGCCACCCGGATTCATCAGGTACGGCAACAGCACCAACACGGTCGCGCCGGCGGTCGGCCACGCACGCTGGCGCTGCGTGTGGCTGCTCTGAGTGACGGCTCGAGGTGTCCGGCTACGGACGCCTTTTTATTTTTCCACACCGAATTGGCGAAAAAGGGCGCCAGATATGGTATAATGAAATCATGGAGAAAGCAGGGAGGATAAATCATGACGTTAGCACCTGGATCGGCCTGCCGCTCCTGCTGGCCGTACCCGCTTTCCTTTTCCTGGCCGCCGAGGCGACGATCGAGGATCCGGCGAGCGCTTCGATATTCTACGCCTGGTCTGCCTCCTGTTCGACCGTCTTCCTCTGTCTGGCGCTGGTCAAGGTATTGCGGCGACGCCGGGTCAAGACCGAATGAGTCCGGGCCGTGAGGCCGCGTCGGACACGCCCCAGGGGCGTGTTTTTCGATCCGTCGGGTCGCTGCCGCCGTGCAGGGAGGGACGGTCTCTGTTAATATGACCGTTGATGATATGACTTATCGAGATCCGGAAAAGATGCCCGACATGCCGCTCGAGGAATGCTTCAGGATAGCGGCCGATTTCTGGGATTTCCTGACCGAGGAGACCCACCTTTACGGTTTCGAGAGCGAATTGCCGCACCCTAAGGATGTCATTCTCTACGCGTCGACCAAGGTGTTGACCGACCTGGACCGCGATCCGGCCAGGACGGCGGCGATAGCCGAGGAACAGGGCACGACGCCGGACGCCATGAGATGGGGCGCGGCCCGGGCCATCAAGTTCCTGGATAACTTCATCCCCGACCGAGAGGAGTATGACCGGCGCTTCCGTTCGGTCAGGGAATTCAAGGATACGTCAGTCGGGAAGGGCGGGTCCTGAGTCCGTAATCGGCGAAGGGGTGTCAGCCGGACGTCCGGTGTCCCTGTGACCGGTCATGCATCATCCTCATCAGAGACCTATGCGATTCACCGCAGCGATCAGGTCCAGGCATCGCTTCACGGCATTTTTCCTGTGGTTAGGGCTGTTCTCCGGCCTGGCCCAATTCTCGCTGTTGCGCGAGGCCGTGACCGTCGCTCAAGGCAACGAGGCCGCTTATGTCCTCGTGCTTTTCTTGTGGCTCATCGGTACGGGCGTCGGTAGTCTGGTGGCGCTGCAGCTGATCGCCGGCACTGCGCGGTCGATGCGGCGCGTCTTTTGGCTGCCGGTCGCGGTCGCCGCCGTCCTGCTGGTCGGTATATCATCCCTCCGCCTTCTGGCTTCGGCCGGGGGGCTGGCCGGTCAGGTTCTCTCTCCGGTTCCGGCCCTATTCCTCTTCTCGGTGGGGGTGCTGCCGCTCTCCCTGTCGGTCGGGCTGTCGTTCGTCGTCGGCGTACGTGATCTCGCCCCGTCTGCCGACCGGATGCGGGACACCGCCAACCGGGGCTACCTGACGGAGGTCATCGGCTTCGCCGCCGCCGGCCTGGTCTATCGGTTCCTGCTTTTCCGGATCGACGCGTTAACGCTCGCTCTCCTGCTGGCGGCGGCCGCAGCACTGTTCCTGGCGACCGGACCGGGATCGACCCGCAGGAGAAAGGCGGTCCTGGCAGTCGCGGTGACGTCCGGACTCATCCTGTTGATTCCGTTTTTGGGAACGTTGGAGCGGGCCAGCCTAGGTTTTTGGTACGGCGGGGCGGAGTTGGTGCAGTCGGAGAATACCCGTTTCCAGCACGTGGCGGTCAAGGAAAGAGGGGGACAACACGATATCTTCGCGTCCGGTCGGTATGCCGGTTCGGTCGGCCTGGTCCGGGACGCGGAGATCCTGACCCATCTGACCCTGACTAACCTCGATTCGGTCCAGAGAGTGCTGGTGATTGGTGGCCTGGGCGCCACCCTGCAGGAGGTACTCAAATATCCGGTGTCACAGGCGATCTATACCGAAGCCGATCCGGCGCTCATCGGGATCGTCGCCGGGCATGATTCGGGGTTACGTCAGGCTCTGGACGACCCGCGGGTGCAGGTAGTGACGACCGACGGGCGCCGGTACTTAGGGGAGGGCGGCGGACCGTTTGACGCCATCCTGCTTTCTGCGGATGTGCCGACCAGTCTGGATCTCAACCGTTTCCATACGGTCGAATTCTATGAGGCGGTGCGCTCGCGGCTCACCGATTCCGGGGTGCTGGGCATTGCCTTGCCTTATGGGATCGATACGGCCGATCCCCTGAGTGTCGGGATGGCCGGCACGGCCTATCGTTCGTTGGCCGCCGTCTTTCCGCATGTCCTGGTGCTGCCGGAGGACGGATTGCTGTTCGTGGCCTCGTCCGGCGGGCTCGATTACGCGTCGCCGGCCAAGATGGGGCGACTGGTCGGCGCCGGCATCGCGGCGGAATACGTCTCGCCGGAGTACCTCGAGTACCGTTACGGCACGGAGCGCATCGATGCCGCGCTGGCCGCCTTCGGCGGGAGTGACCGGGTCAATACCGACCTTGATCCGTCCCTGTATCTGGACGCGGTGGCGCGGGAAGGGGTGCGGCACAGTTCACGGGTACGGTTCGTCGGAGCGTCGACGGACCTGCTGCGGAACTCATTCTGGCCCGCCCTGATCGTCCTGGCCCTCCTGATTCCGCCGTTCTTGAGGCGCGGCCGGCGACAGGCCCGTTACGGCCGCTTCATCGCCTTGCTGGCCGGGATGGGTCTGCTTTTCGAGCTTCGCCGCCGGGGCAGCGGTCTTCCTGCGCCATGAACGGCGGCTGGTCGCCTGGGGACTGCGCTCTTACGCCATCCCCCTCTTGGTCTTCGCTCTGGCCGCTCCGTTCCTGGTGCTTGACCTGCCGTTCAAGCGGCAACTCATCTGGACGCTCTGTTTCCTGTTGGGGACGATCCAGGGTCTGGCCTTTCCGCTCGTCAATTCGCTTTATGGCCGGTCCGTCGGCGCCGACGGATACGATCCCGGAAAGATATACGGCGCCGAACTCGTCGGCGCCGCCCTGGCCGCCCCAGCCGGTCTCGTGCTCATTCCGGTCTGGGGCCTGCTCCCGGTATTCGATCTGCTGATCGGATTATCGGTCATCCTTTGCGTCGTGTCCCTGCTGCCGGTCCGCCGGCGTTGAGATTCATTCCCACAGGCCCGGTATCGTCGAGCCGTCCGGACACCTGCCCCGGAGCAGGTTATTCTCCTGGACGAAGAAGCCGCTGCGACTGATCGCCACCGAACCGTCGGCGCAGTAGGTGGTATTGGTCTCGACATCGGGGATGTTCCCGGCGTAGACGTGCCTCAACCCTTCCTCGAGCGCCAGGCGCCGTGCTTCGTAGAGGGTGGTGAGAGGCGTCGCCGGCACGGAGGTCAGCTTGTAATCGGGGTGAAAGCGGGTGAAGTGCAGCGGCACGTCCGCGTCGAGCTCATCCCTGATCCAACGGCTGATGCCGCGCAGCTGCGTCTCGTCATCGTTCTCCCCGGGGATGATCAGGTAAACGATCTCGAGCCAGGTCCCGCTCTCATGGGTCAGGCGGGCCGCTTCCAGGACAGGCGCCAGGCTGCCGGAAGTCAGTTTGCGGTAGAATTCCTCGCTGAATCCCTTGATGTCGAACTTGACGGCGTCGAGGTGGGGGAGCAGTTCCCGGAGCGGCTCCGGATTGACATAGCCGCCGGAGACGATCGCTGTCCTGAGACCCTTTTCCCGGGCCAGGCGGGACGTCTCCAGCACATATTCGTAATTGATCAGCGGTTCGTTATAGGTGAAGGCGATGATATCCGAACCGGACCGCAGCGCGTCTTCTACCGCTTCGGCCGGGGACAGGGGCACGGTAT
>Ga0111164_142_pt1 | contig 10845 bp, 9 predicted proteins | sample DeeMarSeWOR28_12_FD_80269 | JGI IMG/M metagenome (GOLD analysis project Ga0111164, IMG submission 80269) | Parcubacteria bacterium SG8_24
ATCGTCCCCTGGATCTCGCGGAAAGGCACGGAGAGGACCGGCGCTACCGGCAGCAGGCGTTCCTGCCACTCCGGCAGTTTGGTGTGATGGAGGCTGAAGATATCCGGACCGCGATCTTCGGCGATGGCGTTGAGCAGCTCCCGTTCGTATTCCTCGAAGAGCAGCTTGCGGTACTGGATGGTGATGTTCGGGTGCAGCGCGTTATAGGCCAGGATGATGTCGGAGAATGTGTCGTCGCCGTCGAAGACCCGCCAGTATTTCAGGGAGATCGGTTTGGAGCGCTCGACCACCTCCTTGCTGACCGTTTTGCAGCCGAAACCGGCCAAGGTGACGGTGACGACGACCGTCAGGAGCAGCAAGAGTCCCGTGTTCCGTCGTCGGGTCCGCGACGCTTCGTGAAATCTCGCTTGTCCGTTCTCTGTCATAGTCGTGGATCAAACAGTCATCTTTTCGATTTGAGGAACCTGCTGAACTCCCGGTTCCGGTTGACCTCCTTGTGTTTGAGTCCGAAATCGACCGAGGCGGCCAGGAAGCCCAGTTTGCTGCCGCAGTCGTAGCGGTTCCCCTCGAATTCGCAGGCGTAGATCGAGCGTTGACCCTTGAGCGCCCGGAAGGCGTCAATCAGCCGGATCTCCCCGTCAGGTGAAGGCTCGGCCCGTTCCAGCGCCGAGAAGACCTCCGGCGTGATGATGTAGCGGCCGATGATCGCCAGGTTCGACGGGGCCTTGGCCGGAGACGGCTTCTCCACCAGGTCCATTATCTCATAGGTCCGTTTTTCGGTCTTGACGCCCTTGATCACCCCGTACTTGGAGATGTCCTTCTTGGGCACCCGCTCCACGGCGATCACCGGATCCTGGTACTTGTGGTATAGCCTCATGAGCTGGGCGATGCAGGGGACCTTGGAATCGACCACGTCATCGCCGTAGAAGACGGCACAAGGCTCCTTGCCGACCAGGTCCTTGGCCAGCATGATGGCGTGCCCGTCACCTTTCGGGTCCTTCTGGCGGATATAGACGAAGGAGGCCAGGTCGGAGAGTTTCGTCACCTCCTGCAGCGCCTCATATTTGCGTTTCTGCCGCAACCGGAACTCCAGTTCGAAGTTCCGGTCGAAATGGTCCTCGATGGCCCGCTTGGTCTGACTGGTGACGAAGATTATCTGTTCGATTCCCGCGGCGACCGCCTCCTCCACGATGTACTGGATGACCGGCTTGTCGACCAGCGTGAGCATCTCTTTGGGTTGTGCCTTGGTGGCGGGAAGGAATCTGGTACCCATGCCCGCTACCGGGATGACCGCTGAACGTATGCGCATATGACGCAATTATATTCGATTTGGGATTACCTTTGAAGTCGGCTAAGCGAGGGCATCCGCCGCATCATCAGGCTATCTGACCGTGCTATTGACCACGCCGGCCGCGGCGGTGAGGATCCAGCCGTAATCGGGCTTGCGTTCCGTCGGATAGGTCTCCAGCATGATACCGAAGGCCTCGTCGACCTTCTGCCAGTCGGAACCGTGATACCAGGATTCGGCGGTGAGCAGCTGCTCCACGAACGGTTTGACGTCCGGGTCGGCGATCTGGTCATTGATCAGGGAGCGCAGGGCGGTGGGCCGTTTGGTGTTGTTCAGGAAAGACACGACGTTATCCTCGCGCGCCAGGAACAGGATGAGGTCCCAGGCCTCAGCCGGATAGGCCGTCTTCTTCGAGACCACCTCGACCGGATAGAGGGTCACGTTCCTCTTCTTGGTCGGACTGACCTGCGGCAGGCCGGCCATGCCGAAGTCGAGTCGCGGCGCCCGCTCGACTATCTTGACGGCGTCACCCGGGAAACCGAAGTAGAAGGCGGTTTTGCCGGCCACGAAGGCGTCGAGAGAGGCCGGCAGGTAATCGTCCCATGAGTAGTTGGGCGCGTGATCCAGGGCGAAACTCTGGTAGAAGATGAGCGCCTCGACTCCCGGCGGATAGGCCCGGCCCTGCGATTCCAGGGTGAACTTATGGAAGGCGGCGAAGCCGTTGCTGTCGGTCATCTCCGCACCATTCTGCATCATGATCGCCGTGATGAGCTCCGTACGGTACCGGATGTTGCTGGCCAGGCCGATGGCTCCGCCCGACTGGACGATCGTCCCCGCCTCGTCTTTCACCGTCAGCACCTTGGCGTATTCCTGGAATTCCTGCCAAGTGGACGGCGGCTCCTCGATGTCGGCCTTACGCAGCAGCTCCTTGTTGTAGAACATGCCCAGCGTATCGAGTGACAGCGGCAGCCCCCAGATCTTCTCTTCCGGCCGCTCATCACGCGAGGCCGGGATGCTCATCAGGAGCACGTCATCGACGACCGCCTCGGCGAAATTGTCCTGCAGTTCCCGTTTGGACAGCGTCTTGCTCTTCTGCATCACCGTGACGATCTGTTTCTTTTCGTTGACCATCTGGGTCGGTATCGCCGTCTCTTCGGGCATGGGCTGCAGCTTGTTCCGCCAGCTCGCCACCCAGACGTTGGGGATGCTGAACAGGTCCGGTCCGCGGTCCTCGGCCAGGGCCTCCAGCAGCTTCTCCTCGTATTCTTCAGCCCGGAACATCCGATAGGTTATCTCGATGTTGGGATGGAGTTTGGTATAGGCCTCGAACACCTCGGCGAAGGCCTCCTCTCCGTCATCGATCCGCCAGTACTCCAGCTTGACCGGCTTGATCTGCACGCCGCCGCCGCCGAGACAGCCGGCGCCGGACAGGATGAGCGATAAGGATATGAGGGGAATCAGTATTTTCCGCATATTATGAGGTCCATTAACTCCAATACATTATATCAGACATGACCGATAGGGGAACCTTAGGCTACGGTTCCGAAAACGTCTTGCCTCCGACCCACCCCCTTTTTTGTCCTGTTACCGCAAAAATCCACCTATCGGTGGATTCCTGCGATGATGGCGGAGAGGGTGGGATTCGAACCCACGGGACCCTGACGGGCCCAACGGTTTTCGAGACCGTCCCTTTCGACCGCTCAGGCACCTCTCCTCGTTTACGACCGCCCTAAAATAACACAGGAGGCCGGGCCGGTAAAGATGCCGCTCCGGGCCGGCCTGATTCCGCCTCAGTCCCCATCTTCTTCCTGCAGTACGAGAAATTGCCGCCGCATGCTTTCCGTCAGACCCAACAGTATCCAGAACTGGAACGCCAAATCGTTCTTCAGATAGGGGACATCGACGATGCCGTGGACCAGGATGGCGATCATGGCGGCGATCAGGGCCGTCGGCAGCCATTCGTCAGGGAAGGAGCTGCGGATGCGGGAGTTGGTCAGGAGGAACAGGATCGCCAACCAGATGAACCCCAGGAGTCCGATGAGGCCGGTCTCGCTCCAGAAATTGAGTCCGAAGTTATGGGGGTACATGAAGATCTCGATATGTCTGGCCTCATGATAAGGCGGCAAGGTCGAGCGGTAGGCGGACATTCCGGCCCCGAAGATCGGCCGGTCAGCCAGCATATCGACCGATTCGTCCCAGACGATGCGGCGCACCCCTCCCGATTCGTCGCGCAGGCTGAACATCAGGGAGACGTAATCCTGGGTCGGCTGATGGAAGATGATCGTGGCCGAGGCGGCAATCAGTAGCAGGGCGGTCAGCAGTCTAGTCGGTCTCATCAGCAGGCCGAGCAGCGCCAGGCCGGCCGCCAGACCGACCGCTGCACCTTCGGACACGGCGAACAGGATGGCCAGTATTCCCAAGGCGGCGGCCAGGGCCGGCAGGAGGGACAGCGTTCTCTGGAGGAGGGATTCTGACCTGATCAGGGCCACTGACCAACCGACCATGAGCACGGTGACCGGAGCGCTGAACAGACCGAGCGCGTTAGGGAAGCCGAAGAAGCCGGTCACACGCCGCGTCTCTTCCGCCTGCCAGAGCGGGTTGGGGATGCCGAACCCGGTCAGTTTCTGGAAGATCGCCGTCACCCCGATCACCGCCACGGTCGCCCCCAGGGCGCCGAGCACCAGGCGCCGTTCGGACCTCCCTCGCACGATATCCGTGAATACCAGGAAGAAGAGGAACGGTTCGACGAAATAGGCCCGATAGAGGCCGGCCGCCGGCAGGATGTCCGGCGCCATCAGGGTGCCGATCGTCGCGCCGACCAGCAGCAGGGTAGCCGGATAGATCCAGGGACCGAGCAGACGTTTCTCGAGGCGGGACCGCCGTCGGGTGAAGAACCAGAAGACGAAAAGTTCGAGGAACAGCACTTCCAGAAGCGTCGTGGGGAGGACGAAACCTGCCGTACCGGGCAGCGGCACGGTGAGACGCAGCAGATAGGTCGGCAGCAGGGCGCAGAGTACGGCCAGGCCCAATGCCCGGTTCATCAGGCAGAGCAAGAGAAAGGCGAGCGCCGTGGAGATGAAAAGTATGATGTAGGTCAGGTCTAACATGTCTCAGGGGGTGCGGGGTCGCCGCAGGATGTCCTGGAGCATGTCCCGGGTCAGTCCGCGGAACAGGAACAGCAGGCCGCCGTACGAGGCGATACCCAGCATTATCCGGATCAGGACGTGCCAGGGTCCTGCCCAGAGCACTACGGCGAACATGCCGAGGCTGGCCAGGAGGGATCTGGAGAATATGTCGAGGGAAGGCCTCTGACGCGAGGTGCGGATCACCATGGCGGCCGCGAAGCAGGCGATGAACGCCTCCGAGAACACGGTGACCCAGGCGGCGGCCACGGCACCGAACCGCGGGATCAGCAGTATATAGAGCAGTATCGATATGATGGCATCAGCGGCATAGGCGGGGATGACCTTCCTCTGTAGTCCTTGAGCCACGATGGCGTGGCCGAACAGGGCACCCCAGAAGACCATGGCCGCGCCGAGCATCAGTATGGACAGGTAGGTGCCGGAGGAGGCGAAGGACTCCCCGGCGATCAGCGCCATCAGGTCGCGCGATACCGCGAGGGTACCGAACACCAGGGGGAGGGCCAGCAGCGACAGGAAGCTGAAGGCCCGGCCGAGCCTCCGGCCGTACTCGCGTCGGTTTCCGGATGACCAGGAAGCGGTGATCAGCGGCAGGACCAGTCCCATGAAGACCATGGGAATCACTGTCACCACATCCAGTATCTTATAGGCGGCTCCGTATAGCCCGACCTCCGCTTCCGGACGGCTCAGGGAGAGGATGATGATGTCTCCCTTGAGATAGACGAGATTGAAGGCGATAGCCAGGCCGATGGGCCAGCTCTCCCGGATGATGCGCTTCCACAGGCCGGTGTCGAAGGCCAGCCCGACCCGGGTAAACGACCTGGTGAACAGGAAGACCAGCAGGAATTGGATCAGATTGGCCGCGACCAGCACGCCGATGAAGGACAACAGACCGGCACCAGCCCGCGCCGCCAGGAAGGCTCCCAGCAGGAGGACGGTCCGACCGGCGACTTCGGCGATCGCCGCCCGGTGCATGGCCAGGTGTTTCTGGAAGATGCCGACCAGGACGCTCGAGAGGGTGATGCCGAGGAAGGAGAGCGCGCCGAGGGCGATGCCGGCCTTCACCACGGTCGGATAGGGCAGGAACAGGGCCACGGCCGGGGCGACACCGAAGAACACGGCACCTGATAGGAGGCGGAGCGTGAAGATGTTGGAGGCCACTTCCGACTCGTCGGTGTCGGGCAGCGAGACCATCTTCACCATGGTCAGCGTCAGTCCGAAGTCGACCAGGATACCGAAGAACTGCAAAAAGGACATGACCGTGGTGAACTGGCCGTATCCGGACTGTCCGAGATGGCGCGTCATCACGCCGACGGTCAGGATGCCCAGGAGCGTGCCGACGAATTTGCCCGCTACCTGGACGGCGGTATTCCCGGCGATGGCCCGGGTGCGTGAGCTGTCTTGAGGCATATCGATGCAGCGGAATTATAGCATGAGCCGGACGTTCGGGCGTTTTGACCCCAAGGTCCCCGATTGATACAATTAGAGTAGGAAACACCAAAAGTAAACCGAACCCATGTATCCTGATCCAGTTCGCAAAATGAGCCGTATAGGCAGCGGTACCGCCTTCCTCAAGGATTGCGGTGCGCTGGTCGGGAGGACCCGGAAGAGAGTGGCGGGTCTTTTTGTTGTCGTCCTGACGGTCGTGGCCCTGCTGGGCGCGACATCGGCCGAAGGGGCCGCCTTCAGCGCCTCTGAGATGATCAGGTCAGGTCATCGGATCACGCTCGAGCCGGGGCAGGCGGCTGTCTTCACCATAGGCTTCAAGAACACGGGGACCAGGACATGGCATCGGGACGGCCCGAATTACATCTCCGTCTATACTCATGGACCGAAGTACCGGAAGAGCCTTTTCGCCGACCCGTCCTGGCAGTCGTCGGTCCAGCCGGTGCGGGTCAGGCAGGATTCCGTAACCCCAGGCTCCATCGGCTGGTTCTCTTTTACCCTGCGGGCACCGGCCGCCGCCGGTACTTACCTCGAGACCTTTCATGTGGCGGCGGAGGATCTGCTCTGGATGCCGGGCGGCGAGTTCGCCGTGGAGATCGAGGTCGGTTCACCGTCGGTCATCCTGACTCCGGCCCGCCAGACGGTGCCCGTCCCATCGACTCCGTCGGTATCGGATACGGTCCCGACCGCGGCCCAGGGCTTTCATGCCCTCAAGATGATCGTCAGCGACCGGCAGATGAGGTTGGACGCGAACACCGAGCAGACTTTCCGGGTGGGATTCAAGAACGTCGGTGATGCCGTCTGGCGCCGCAGCGGCGGCGAACCGGTGACCCTGCGCGCCCTGGCCGGCAATTCGTATTCCTTCCGCCACCCCTCCTGGACGGAGGAGACCGTGACCGGACTGCCGACTGAAGAGATCCTGCCGGGACAACTGGCCTTCTTCACCGTGAAGTTACGGGCTCCCGCCTATCCGGGCAGCTATACCCCGCGTTTCATACTGACGGCCGGCCAGCAGTTCATCGAGGGAGGTATGGTGGAGTTGCCGGTCGAGGTCATGAGGGGTCAGGTGCCGGCTCAGGTACCTTCCTCCTATGACGAGGAATTCAGCCGTTCCGGACCGCGTGGCCCGAATATCCGGATCGGCCTCTTCAGCCCGGATGACATCAGCCGACAGGTCACGCTGACGGCCACCGGACCGTACCGTTTGATGGACAGCGCCGACAATACGGTCACGACCCTGTCCGGTGTGACCGGCGTGACCTTCGATCTGGCTTCCCGTACCTACACGGTCCGCAACGGCACCTTCCAGCGGCAGATGACCAAGTACCTGTATTTCGAGCCGCTGGACGGATCGACGGTCTTTGAGATTACCAGTTACGAACGGCGGGCCGCCTGGGACTCCTCGTATAACTTCAACCGTTTCCGCGGCAAGATCGAGATCTTCTATACTTCGAACACGGGACGGCTGTGGGTCGTGGAGGAACTGCCGATGGAGGATTACCTGCGCGGCCTGGCCGAGACCACCAACGCTTCGCCGCCGGAATTCCAGAAGGCACTGGTGACCGCCGCCCGGACCTACGCGCTGTTCGTCGTCTCCATCGGCGGCAAGCATAAGAACGAGTTCTTCGACCTGGATACCACCGGTAACGACCAGGTGTACAAGGGGTATGTCTCCGAACTGATCCGGCCTAATGTCGTCAAGGCGGTGGAGGATACCCGCGGCACCGTGGTAACATACAACGGCGATATCGTGGTCACGCCCTACTTTTCGCGTTCCGACGGGCGGACCAGGGCCTGGACCGAGGTCTGGAGCAGTACGCCTCACCCCTGGCTAGTGTCCGTGCCGACACCTTACGATCAGGGCAAGACGCTTTGGGGACATGGTGTCGGCATGGCCGCTTCGGATGCGGTGGGGCGGGCGGCAGACGGCGCTACCTGGGACCAGATACTGAAGCATTATTACACCGGAGTGGAGCTGAAGAGGATATATTAGCGGTCATGGGATACCTGCTGACACGCCATTCCTTACAGATAAGACTGATCGCGTACGTGCTGATGGCCGCCGCGGTCTTTTCAGCTTGGTCCGGCGCGGTACGGGCTGAGACCGTCATGGATTCCACCGAAGCCCGTGAGCGTCTGGCCGAGATATACGCCAAGCGCGGCGACTTGCAGCAGTTCTTCCGTCCGGCCGACTGGAGGGCGGTGCCGGCCCGGGAGACCACCGGTATCTCCGATCTGCAGGACTGGGCCCGGCAGTACGGATACCGCGAATATCCGGCACTGCTCGCCTGGTACGCCCCGACCCGGGAGGTGACTGCGGTCGCCTCTTCGCCGCGTGCCCTCGAGGAGCGGTCAGCCGAACTGTACCCCACGCCGCAGCCCGGGGTCGTCTTCGATCCGGCGTCGGTCAGCGCTTCCTCGGTCCTGGTCATCGACGTCCCGACCCGGCGCGTTCTGATCAGTCACAACGTCGACGCGCCCCATCCCCTGGCCTCGGTCACCAAGCTGATGACCTCACTCGTGGCGCTGGACCGCAGCATTCCCCCCTCGCGCCCCTGCCGTCTCACCGCCGACGATGAGGTCGGCGGGGCCCGGCTGCGTGTACTCACGGGCAGCCAGCTTTCCTTCGAGGACCTGATGTACGCCACGCTCGTCGGTTCGGCCAACAACGCGGCTCATGCCGTGGCCCGAGAGAGCGGACCGGACATCGTTTCTTTCGTCACCGAGATGAACCGCAAGGCGGACTTTTTCGGTTTGCGGAACACTGTCTTCACCGATCCGACCGGACTCGACGTCACTAACACGTCGACGGCCCGGGAGGCTGCGGCCCTCGCCCTAGAGGCTTTCGAATCGGCCACCATCCGGAGGATGACCTCCACCGCCCAGCGTGACCTCGACATCGGCGGCACGGCCCACCGTATCACCAACACCAATGACCTGCTGACCGACCCCGACAATGGCCTCTTCGTCCTCGGCGGCAAGACCGGCTACCTGCACGAGTCGAAATGGAACCTGGTGGTCAAGATGATGGACGGGCGCAACAAGCCACTGCTCGTCGTCGTCTTCGGCGCCGAGAGCCAGGATCAGCTCTTCCGTGACGCGGCCGCCGCGGCCCGCCAAGCTTGGGATAGCCATCGGTGGGGACTTTAGATCCTGGCCGATCCCGTAATGACGAAAGCGCCGATTGCGGCGCTTTTCTGTCGGCAGCCTTCGGTCGATCCGATTTTCTTCTCCATTTTGTCCACATCTCGACAAATCGGATTCATGGCCTATAATGCCGGGGCGCACCTTCAAGGAGGAGAGTCATGGGTCACGGTAGCCTCAAGGTGATCGTAGGTTGCATGTCGTCCGGTAAGAGCGAAGAGCTGATCCGTCTGGTCAGGAGGGAAGTCATCGCCCGACGGCAGGTCGCCTGCTTCAAACCGGCCAAGGACCAACGGACGGACGATTCCATCGAATCGCGCAACCAGACGTCGTTTCCGGCTACGGTCGTCGACGCGGCCGAGGATATCCCGGCACAGGTCGACCCCGATTGTCACCTAGCGGCGATCGACGAAGCTCACTTCTTCGGTCCCGGATTATTGGCGGTCGTGGAGGGTCTGGTCCGTCGGGGCATCAGCGTCATCGTGGCCGGCCTCGATACCGACTTCCGCGGTCAGCCATTCGAGACAGTAGCCATGCTGATGGCCGTGGCGGATCATGTCCGCAAGCTCAATGCGGTGTGCATGCGCTGCGGCAACGAGGCCACCCGGAGCCAGCGGCTCGTCGCCAGCACCGAGAGGGTACTGGTAGGCGGCGATGAGTCTTATGAGGCCAGATGTCGCGATTGTCATCGCGTTCCGGAGTGACTCCGGCCTACCCGAAAACCCCGCGCAGTGGCGGGGTTTTTTATTATCCGGCAGGTTCCGGCAGCCCGGTTTCAGAGCGTGCTACCCAGCGTCTCACCCTGCTTTCGGCGGTCCTTCTCCACCAGTTCCAGGATATGCTTGCGGACCTCGTGCGGCTTCGGCACCTGTTCGAAGACAAACCGTTCCTTCTCGCCGGCGGTTTGCACGTAGACGTTGCCGAAATTGAAGATGTAGGGTATGACGCCGTGGATCTCCGAGGTGACGTCCTGGACTTTGGCCAGATCGAGTTCGGAGACCGTCCGGGAGAACAGGCCGTGCTGCTCGACGCTCACGACGCGGTCGTCGGTGATGATCCAGGCATCGAGATAGTAATCCACGAATTGGGTGAAGAAGAACAGCCAGATCAGCAGATAGTAGGCGCTCGCCAGAAGCAGTATCGCCGGTCGCCAAGTCGCGTCGGTCAGGATATGGGGCAGGGCAGCGTTGATGATGAACCGGGCCAACAAGGGGACCAGGGCCAGTACCAGGATGAGCAGCACCGCGCCGATGAAGATGATGACGTCCCGCCTCAGGAAGAAGATTATCTCCTCATCATCCTTTCTCTTGATGATCTCGTCGATATGCATATCACAGTTGCGGTATCGAGCCGTCGGAGAAGGGCGTCCCGAAGGTCATCTGCTGGGACCAGTCCACGCCACCCAACATCTGCCAGCTGATGAACAGGAGTAGGACGGAACCGCTCAGGAAGATGAAAGTGATGATGTAGCTGACGCGGGTCGTCGCCCCATATCGCATCAGGTGGTGGATATTGAAGGCCGCGAAGATCATGAAAAAAACGATGGCCAGGGCATAGGGGATCAGCAGCGCTGAAAGCGAGACGGCGAATGACATATTAGACAGCGGGTTGAGGGAGGTTCAGGTGCGTATAGGCGCGGGCCGTCACGACCCGCCCCCGGGGCGTGCGGCTGATCAGTCCCTGTTTCAGCAGGAACGGTTCGTGGACCAGTTCCAGCGTCTCGGTCTCTTCGGACATGGCGGCGGCCAGGGTCTGCAGACCCACCGGCCCGCCCCCGAATTTATGGATGATCGTCTCGAGCCCCAGGCGGTCGATCCGGTCCAGTCC
>Ga0111164_165_pt1 | contig 8094 bp, 9 predicted proteins | sample DeeMarSeWOR28_12_FD_80269 | JGI IMG/M metagenome (GOLD analysis project Ga0111164, IMG submission 80269) | Parcubacteria bacterium SG8_24
GGTCCCGCGAGACCAGTCCGGCCACGGTCCGGGCGGCCCAGGCACCGAAAACCACGATGAACAGGCCGATGCGCAGCGACAGATCGAGACCCTCGCCCGCGCCGATCGACAGCAGATAACCCCCCTGGGAACCGATGAACAGCTCCGCGAACAGCACCAGAGCGGCCAGTTCGAGGCTGAGTACGGCCAGGACCACTGTCAGGGCGATGACGATAAGGAAGCCGGCCGCGGCGAACGGCGGGTAGATGAATCCCCACAGGGAGAATACCTCGAACAGCACCAGCAGCAGCAGGGCCGTCCGAAAGGTCTGGGCCCTCCCGGCGGACCGGGAAGCGGGTCGCCGCTGGCGACCGCGGGGCCGGACCGCCGCCACCAGCCAGGACAAGGCCATCGATAAGGGGTGCAGAGCAGTCAGGACGGACCGGGCGAAGGGACCGTGATGCTTGCGGAAATAGAGGCGCAGGCTGCGGTTGAACATGGCCTGCCGGTCCGGACCGAAGACTTGGGCGAAACTCTCACCGCCGTGATGGACGACGGTGACGCCCGGAAAATACCGCACCTGGCCGCCGTCGGCCTGGACCCGCCGGCAAAGATCGACCTCTTCGAACCAGATGAAGAAATCCTCGTCGAGGCCCCCGAGACGCTCCAGTGCCTCCCGCCGCACCATCAGGGCGGCGCCCATCACCTGGTCAACCTCGGCCTCGACCGCCCCGTCGATATCCTCGGCGAAATAGCGGCGTAGGGTCTTCAGGCCGGGCCAGAGATGGTGCAGCTTGAGCATGATCAGGACCTGCGAGAGCAGGCTCGGGAAGCGCCGGACCGAACGCTGCCAGGAGCCGTCGGGATAGGCCAAGCGCGGTCCGACGACTGAGGCCTGCGGATGACGGCGCAGATAGGTGACCAGTCCGGTTATGGCATCCTCCCGCAGTTCCGTATCCGGATTCAGGAGCAGCACGAACTCGCCCTGGGACTCGCGGATGGCCGCGTTGTTGGCCGCGGCGAAACCTCGGTTCTCCCGGCCGGCCAGAAGCTTCACTTGCGGGAACTCGTCACGGACCATCGCCGCGCTGCCGTCTTCGGAGCCGTTATCGACCACCCAAATATCGAAATCCACGCCCCTGGTCCGTTCCAAGACGGACCTCAGGCAGCGGCGCAGGAGGTCCTTGACGTTCCAACTGACGATGATGACGCTGACGTCCATAGGGCGTTCAGTCGAGACCGTGCTTCGCCTTGACTATCCGCTCCGCCTCCAGGAACTGCTCCACGGTCCGTATCCGGATCCCGAACAGCCTCCAGGGGATGCGGTAGAATATCCCGGGCACCCAGGTGCTCAGCCCGCCCCTGTGCGGGATGGCCCGACTCAGGACCTCGGGAATCCAGACGCCGACCTGGCCCTGTCCGAGCATAGTCAACCAGAGATCCCAATCCTGCAGGCGCTTGATCGACTCGTCGAAACCCGGAAAATGCTCACGACGGATGAGTGAAGTGGTATGGATGTAATTCATCTTCCGCAGCTTGGCGGCATCGAAAGGCCAAAGCCGGAAGGTCTTCCAGCCGAACTTAAAGGAGGCGTAAGCGTATGAGGCCCCGGGGTTGGTCTCGAGGGCGGCGACCATCTTCTCCAGGAAATCCGGGCGCATCACGATATCAGCATCGCAGAAGAGCAGATACCGACCCCGGGCCTCCCGGAACCCCCGGTTCCGGGCCGGGTTCCGGCCATGGTTGGCCTGATGGATGATCATGATGCGATCGGCGAAAGGTCCGAGGACCTGTGGGGTGTGGTCAGTAGAGCCGTCATTGACCACGATCACCTCGAAATCGCGGTAGGTCTGGTCGAAAATCGAAGGAAGGCACCGGGCCAGGGAGTCGGCGTGCTGATAGGTCGGAATAATGATGCTGACGGCCGGCATCCTGTCCCGGTCCCGGTTGTCGATGATCCGGTCAGCAGTCATCTCGGTGTCCGATTATCGAATCAAGGACGGCGACGAACCTCTTAGCCTGACGGTTGTCGCCGAATTCCGCCCGGACCCGCCGCTGGCCGCGGCTCCCGAGACGCTCCCGGAGTCCGGGGTCGCGATGCAGACGCCCGACCGCTTCAGCCAAATCTTCAGGGCGACCGGCCTCGACCAACAGTCCGGTCTCGCCGTCCCGGACCGCATCAGGCACGCCGCCCGAACGCGAGCCGATGACCGGTTTACCGAACAGGTTGGCCTCCAGATAGACTATGCCGAACCCTTCCACGTCAGGACCGCGGCTCTGCGGCGTCATGACGAACACGTCGGCGGCCGCATAGGCCGCGGCCAGGTCGCGTCCCTGAAGCGGGCCGGGGAACGATACGCGGTCACTGACGCCGAGCTCCTCAGCCAAAGCCTCAAGCGCCGGCCGCTCCGGCCCGTCCCCGACCACGACCAATCCGGCATCGATGCCGCGATCCTTCAGGACAGGCAGGACCCGGATGATGATATCCGCCCCCTTGCGACGGACCAGCCGCCCGACGAACAGGAGCATGAAACGGCCGCCCAGTCCGTGCCGGTCACGGAACGAGTCAGCGTCGCCCTCAGCCACCTGCTGCGGCAGCAGCAGGCTGGGTGCCGGCTTGACGACAGCGATGCGGTCCTCACCGATCCCCAGAGACCGCACCCACTGCGCGGTATAGCCGCTGTTAGCGACGACGAGTGCGGCGGCGGACAATATCCGCCCGGTCTCGCGCCGCTTCCGGCCCTGGGCGGCGACAGCCGAGGCGATATCCATACCATGCAGGATGACGACATACGGGATCCCCAGGAAGCGCCTCATCAGCCAAGCAACGTGGCCCATCGGCAAGACATGACTGATCACCAGCGCCTGAGGCCGCTCCTTCCGGCACAGCCACCAGGTCCAGTAGACCGCCGGCAGCCAGCGGGGACGCAGGAAACGCGACGACAGGCGTCGGCGGTAGATGGGGGCGCCGGCGGCCATGTCGGTATCATGGGCCTCAGGGACTTCTGGCGCCAGAATGTGTATCCGATCGGGGCCGAGGGCCTCGGTGACACAGCTCAAGTACTCGGCGATGCCGCCGATCTGCGGTGGGTATTCGAGAGTGACGAGCAGGACGGACCTCATGAGACTATGTCGCTTACTCCCTTACCGCGGCGCAGGAAGATCGAGGCGATCCCCCGAAGCTCCGAGACGGTCACGCCGCGCGTGGACAGCACCAGCGCCACATAGAGGAGCACGCCCAGCGGCACCAGTAACAGGGCGTGGAGGTGGGGCCGTAACAGGTACAGGGTCAGGCCCATGACGCCGGCCGACAGGGTTATCTTAGAGGAGGCGCGCAGCAGCTTACCGATGTCCGGCGGAGCGACGCGGGTGGCGAAAATCAGGGCACCGGACCACAGGATGAAATTACCCAGGAGCGCGGCGATGGCGGCACCGACGACGGACAGTCGGGGTATCAGGACGGCATTGAGCAGGACGTTGGCCAGCATGGTCACGCCCATGACCGTAGTGTTCTTGACCTGACGGTCACAGGCATTGAGCAGCGACCCGGACGGCCAATAGAGGAAGGCGAAGACCAGCGAGAATATCAGGATCTGCAGGGGCAGCACCGAACCACGGAAGGCATCACCGTAGATCATCACCACGAACGGCTCGGCCAGAACGGCGATCCCGAAAGCCAACGGTACCACGATGAGCAGCAGGTAGATCTGAGCCGCAGTGAAGACGAGGCGCAGTTTCCTCCGGTCAGAGACGAAATACTCGCTCATCGCCGGATAGATCGCCGCCGCGAAAGCCATCGGTATGAACTGGAAGGCGAAGGCGATCTTATAGGCCACGCTGTACAGGCCGACCGCGGCCTCGGAGATCAGCTTGGATATCATGATCGAATCGATATAGGAATACACCCGGGAAAAGATGCCGGCCAGGGCGAACGGCACGGTCACCCTCCAGAAGAACCTGATCACCGTCCGGTCGTACCGGACCGACGGGATCACGCCGAAATGCCGCACCATGGAGAACCAGGCCCAAATGACGTTCCAGGTGCTGCCGCACAGGAGGGCTCCCACCAGGAAAGGCAGCGGCAGGCGCAGGAACAGGAAGATGCTGCCGACGATGATGGTGGCCGCCTGTCCGCTGACTACGCCGATCGCCTCATAGCGCAGGTTCTGGAAGCCTCGCATCACCGCATAGATGATGAGGTGCAGCGAATCGAGCACCATCACCACCGAAGCGACGGAGATCATCAGGACGGTCTCCTCCGGCAGCTGTCGGGCCTTGTCCGGGAACTTGGCGACCTCCCGGACCAGCACGTTGGCCAGACCCAAATCGACGAATACCGAAAACAGGGTAGTGAAGGAGACGGCGACGAAATAGCGACCCGCCCCCTCGACACCCACGGTGCGGGCGATGACCGTGAAATAGATGAACGACAGCACCTTCTGGCCGACGAAGGCGGATACCAGATAGGCCGTGTTCTTGACTACTCTTCCCCGTGCAGACATACGTGGGAAGTGTACGCTTTTTCAGGCGCAATGACAACCGTCCGACGATACCGGATGACAGCCGTATTTCGCCTAAACGGACGCAAAAACGCCCCACGGTCGTGGGGCGGTCCTGTCCTGAGGTCGGTAACGGGAATCAGCGCTTCTTCCACTGCGGTGCCCGTCGCGCCTTCTTGAGTCCTGGCTTCTTGCGTTCCTTCTTGCGGGCGTCCCGCTTGAGCAGTCCGAGCTTCTTGAGTGACTTACGGAAATCGGGATCCAGGGCGATGAGGGCCCGGGCTATCCCCAACCTGGCCGCTTCGGCCTGTCCCCGGAGACCGCCGCCGACGGTCTTGATCTCGATGGTGATCTTGCCGTCCTTACCGACCGCCCGGAGGGGCGTCAGTAAGGCGTCATGCAGCTCGAAGACCGGAAAATACCGGAGGTAGTCCCGACCGTTGACCTTGATCTCACCCTTACCGGAATCCCAGAAGCGTACCTGGGCCACGGCCCGCTTGCGTCGACCGACAGTATAGACGTAACCGCCGGCGGCCGGCGCGGCGACCTTGGTGGCGGACTCGACCTTCTCGGGTGGCGCGGTCTTCTTGACGGGCGCCGCTTTCTTGGCCGGCGCGGTCTTCTTGGCCGGTTTCTTGGCGGTCTTCTTGACGGGCGCCGCTTTCTTGGCCGGCGCGGTCTTCTTGGCCGGTTTCTTGGCGGTCTTCTTGGGTTTCTTGGTCGTAGCCATAATCGAAATTAGTCGTTGTGGACCGTGAGTCTCTTCATCCTCCCGTTGCGCAGACGGTTCTTGGGCAGCATGTTCCGGACCGCCCGACGAATCGCCTCAGAAGGATCCTTCTCCATCAGTTTCTGGAGATTAGTGCTCTTGATGCCTCCCGGATAACCGCTATAGCGGTAATAGACCTTGCCGGTGAGCCGATTGCCGAGGATCTTGACCTTGGCGGCATTCCGGACATCGACGAAATCCCCATGGTCGCGGTGCGGTTCATAGGCCGGCTTATGCTTGCCCTGCAGGATCCGGGAGATCTCGGCGGCCAACCGTCCGATACTCCGACCGTCGGCGTCGAGCTCCACCTTTTTCCTTTCGATATCTTTCGTAGCCATAAGCGTCGTCAAACGAATTCGATCTGGACCATCTCCGCCCCGTCACCCTGCCGGTGTCCCAGAGGAGTGATCCTGAGATAGCCGCCCTTCCTGTCCTTATAACGCGGCGAGAGCTCCTCCAAGACCTTCTTCGTAGCATTATCGCCATAGACCACCCGGGCCACCCGACGCCGGGCGGTCACCGTACCGGTCTTGCCGGCAGTGATCAGACGTTCCACGAGCGGCCGGACCGCCTTGGCCTTGGCCTTAGTGGTCTGCACCTTCTCATAGAGGATGACGCTCGTGGCCAGGCTGCGCAACAGCGCCTCGCGTGGCCCCTTCTTCCTGTCCAATGTTTTTCCTGATTTCCTGTGCCGCATAATCGACTGGGGTCCCCCATCCCGTTATTATTTGGCCTTCTTGGTCTTACGTTTGGCCGTCTTCTTCTTGGGTGCCTCCTCAGGCTCCTCCTCCGCCTCAGGCTCTTCAGCCTCTTCCTCCGGTTCCTCTTCGGTCGCCGCTTCCTCCTCTACAGCCTCTTCCTCCGACCCCTCAATAACCGCCTCTTCCGCTTCCGCCTCAGCAGCCTCAGCGCCCAAGGCGTCCCTGTCCAGCAACAGGCCGAAATGGTCCAGGATGGTCTTGGCCGACTGGTCGACCGCCTCCTGAGGCGAGATGGTACCGTCGGTCTCGATGTCCATGATCAGCTTGTCATAATTCGTGATGTCGCCGACTCGGGCGTTCTCTACCCGGAAACCGACCTCGCGGATAGGCGAGAACGACGCGTCCACGGCGATCATGCCGATCTCCTGTTTCTCCTCATCGCGGTCCTCGACGGGCTCGTAGCCCCGGCCGCGCCGGACGAATATCTCGGCATTGAGCTCCGATTTCTTATCGGTCAAGGTAACGATATGCAGGTCGGGATTGACTATCTCCACGTCCGCCGGAGCCTCGATATCCGCGGCAGTCACCTTCTTCTCTCCCTTGACCGCCAAGGTGAGCCGGACCGGCTCATCGGTGAAGACGCGCATCCGCAGTCCCTTCAGATTGAGGACGATGCTCAACACATCCTCCTGTACCCCCTCCAACGACGAGAACTCGTGCTGAGCACCCTCGATCTTGACCCCGGTGACGGCCGCGCCGGGCAACGACGAGAGCATCACGCGACGCAGGGCGTTACCGATCGTCGTGCCGTAACCGTGATAGCAAGGTCCCATCGAGAGGGTGGCGTGCCGCTCATCCTCCCCGGGTTTCAGCTCGATCTTCGATGGTAGTAAGAGTGGTTCCATATTGTTCCTCCTTTAGTTGAGTTTAGAGGGCGTCGGACGCTGATCAGCGCGAATAGAACTCGACGATGAGTCTGGGATCGAAACCTTGTTTGAGGTCCGTGCCTTCCGGTTTGTGCAGCACCTTGCCGGACAGGTCCGCCGCCTCCAGGTGCAGCCACTCCGGCGCCTGATGGTTCTCGAGTCGCGCTGCCTCGTTGGCGAACATAGTGCCCTTCTTCTTGGACTCGCTGATGGTGATCGCGTCACCCGGCCGGACCTGATAGGACGGTATGGTGACGCGTTTCCCGTTGACCAGGACGTGTCCGTGATTGACCAGCTGCCGCGCGGCGGTCCGGGACTTGCCCAAACCCAACCGATAGACAACGTTGTCGAGTCTCATCTCCAGCATCTGCACCAGGAAATCGCCGGTATCACCGACCTGTCTCTTGGCCTTGTCGAAGTAGCCCCGGAACTGGCGCTCCAGGATGCCATAGGTGCTCTTGACCTTCTGTTTCTCGCGCAGCTGGATGCCATAAGGGGTAAGGCGGGTACGGGAAGTCGGCCCGTGCATACCGGGACGGTAATTGCGGCGGACGATAGGGCATTTGGGACCCAGACATTTCTCGCCCTTGAGATGAAGCTTCTCCCTCTCCCGGCGGCACTGTTTGCATTTTGGATCAAGTGTTCTCGCCATAATCCTTGGGGGTTCTCCTGTCAGACCCGCCGCGGTTTAGGTGCGCGGCATCCGTTGTGCGGTATCGGGGTGACGTCCTTGATCGAGGTGACGACCAGACCGTTGGCGTGCAGCGCCCGCACCGCGGCCTCACGACCGGAACCGATACCGCGGACGAACACGCTGACTTCCCTCAGGCCCGTACTGGCCACCTTGTCCATGGCGTCCTTGACGATGACGCTGGCGGCGTAGGGAGTCGATTTCTTGGGTCCCCTGAATCCGACGACACCGGCGCTGGACCAGCCGAGGACGTTGCCGTTGTTGTCGGTCAGCGTCACGATAGTGTTGTTGTAGGTGGCCTGTACATAGGCCCGCCCGGTGGAGACCATGCGGACCGCCTTCTTCTTGCCGCGGCCCCGTTTGGCAGGACGCGCCTTCTTGGCCGCCGGCGCCTCACCGGCCGGGGCTGCCGCCACCTCCGGTGTCGGCTGCAGTTCCTCTGTCTGCTTGTTGTTCTCTTCGCTCATAGACGTGGCGGGGCAATTATTTCTTCTCCATCTTGGTACGTCCCGAACCCATGGTCCGGCGG
>Ga0111164_164_pt1 | contig 7902 bp, 8 predicted proteins | sample DeeMarSeWOR28_12_FD_80269 | JGI IMG/M metagenome (GOLD analysis project Ga0111164, IMG submission 80269) | Parcubacteria bacterium SG8_24
GCCGTTTCGGCCGCAGGAGCTGCTGGACTCGGTGAACCGTCTTCTGACCTGACCCAGACCGCCACCCGCACGGCGGTCTTTCTATTCTACCCGGAAGCGCCGAACCGGCAAAAAGACCCGCGCGAAGACGCGGGTCTAAAACCCCTTGCCGGGCAGCGGCATCAAGGGCAGGGCGCCCCAGTGCGCATAAAGCGCGATGTCCTGATTGCTCAGGAGCAGGATCCGGATGCCTCGCTGCCTGTAAAGCAGCCGTACGTTCTCGCGGGCCCGGTCGGAAAAGCTCTGTTCTCCCCGGCCCTGACTGGCCCGCTTGGCCTCGATGCCGTGGATCAGCAGAGGTCTCCGCTGAGCGGACCACCAGATGAAGGGCAGCTTATTGAAGACGAAGTCGGGGACGAACTGACGCCGGCCGACCCGGTTATGGCGTCGGATGATGTCCAGATGGAAACTCACGTCCGGCGTGAACGGTATGGACATGGTGTCCAGGAGCCGGGCCAGCTGGAATTCCCCTTCCGTGCAGTAATGATAACCGTCGTATAGATACTGCTCGTTGCGTCGTGCGGCGCCCGGATTCTTGGAAACGGCGCCGACATTGATGCTCTTGAGGACTACTCCGTCCCAATCGGCCGAGTCCCGCAACTCTTGCATCCAAACCTCGCCTGATTGTCATGGTACAAGGTACAGACCACCACGGCCTCAACCGTGACATAATGCCGGGGTGGAGTCAACGAAGCGCGGCGGGCGCGCGTCAGGCGTATGACTTCCGGTACAGATCTTGGACGACGTGCCGGAGTCGAATGACGTCCTTGACGATCACCTGGCCCGACGCGTCCAGGAAAGCCACCTCGGCACGGAAGGTCGCCGCCGCCTTGCGGTTACCTCCATCGCCCGTGAGCAGCCCGACCAGATAGTCGGCCAGGACTTCATACGTGGAGCCTTCGAGCGGCCCGAACTGGGCCAAGGCCCCGCGTACCAGATGGATCACCGTCTCCCTGATTTCCGGGGCCGGACCGGCCGTCGCGAGCGTCGGGCAGGATACCGGGCCGTCTTGGGTCATGCCGGTATCAGAGTCATGCGGGGTGAGTTGTTCACCCAACAGGCGGAGGATGTCCGGCCGGTCCTGAAAATGGCGTTCCATGATCCTGAACAGGACCGATCGGGTGCTGGCGGCGTGGCGGTCATCGCCGCCCGCGGCTCCGGCTGCGGGCCGCATGACACAGCACTCGACATCGCGTATCAATTCCGCCAATTCCTCCGGCAGACGGTATCTTGCAGCAAAGGTCCGCAGCAGCCGTCGGAGATCGCCCTCTAGCCGATCGGGGGCAGATATCCTGCCTGAACCCGGATACTCTCCGGAAGCGGCGCCGAAGGTCGCCGCGATATGCCTGGTTATGATCTCGTCCCGCTTGGCCTGCAAGGCCCGCCCGAACCACCTTTTCCATTCCGGACGTCGCCAGTACTGTGCATCATCCTTGACCAGGCCCAGCATCTCCGCCGGGATTCCCCCTTCTCCGATCTTCTCCTCGCGGACCCTCCCGGCCAGACGGTATTTCCATTTGGGAAGCCGGCTGCCGTCCGGCAGGTCATCGAAGATGAGCTTCAGCCCCTTGCCCCCGTCTATCTCCCGCCGCAGTCGCCGACACAAGTCGAGTAGCGCCTCTTGGGCTCCGCCCTCCGTCCGCACGTACGTCTTGACCGCGTCCGGCAGTTCGATGGAAGTCCGAATGACCTTACGTAAATAAAAGCCGGACGCGCGGTCCAACTCATCGAAATGCTCTTCGATATGATCTATGTCCCCGAATTCATCAAGTACGGGAAGGTAATCCACGAACAGCCGACGTAGCCTCTTGGCCCGCCCTTGACCCGCCCCTTCGGCTCCGACCCGGGACGCCTCCCTAGTAGCCTCAAATTCCGCTGCCGCCGGCAGCGATTCCTTTATCTTGTGTGACATATACCCAATATACGGCCACGAGGACCTCGTCCAGCATATCTCCCGGTCTCACCTACCGTCAACCGGATCGGCAGAAACCGGCCCGCCCAGAGACCGGGTACCTAAAACGTCAATGACTATTGACAAAACAGGAAAAATATGCTAAAAATAAGTGTCGCGGTCATGACCACTATGACCGACGCGTACCTTAAATGGGAATATGGAGGTGTCACACCTCAAGGAGCCGGCTTCTCGGCCCCGGTCATCAGGATGAGCCGACAGGTTTCGATCCATTGACCGGGACTTTCGCAGCCCGTAAGGCACGGTGCCTAACGGGGTTTCGGGGCCCCATCCGGGGCGATTCTCAGTAGCCCGCAAGGGTGAATCGCAGGCGTCGAAAGGCGCAAGACACAAGGAGAGACAGATGGAAAACAGGAACAGGAACGGTAACGAGAACGGGAACGGGAAGAGGCGCGGGCGCGGCAAGCGTAACCGGCACCGCAACCGCCGGCCGCAGGTCGCTGTCCGTGGCGAGATGATGCAGCTCAGGTTCGCCAAGGTCCAGACGCCCTCCGGAGAGTCCTGCGTGTCCTTCATCGAGGACGGCAAGATCTATCCGGCCTCGCCGCGCTTCACGCCGCGCGACGACCGGGAGTACGCCTGCAGCGTCATCTTCCGGGAGAACTCGCGCGGCAAGATCGGCTTCGCCACCCCGACGCTCAAATACACCCTGGAGGAGGGCGTGGAGTGGCACAGCGGTCCGTTGACCGCCGAGCTGGTCTTCGAGAAGCGGCAGCGCCGGAACGGCCGCGACGGGCAGGACAGCGAGCAGATCATCGCCTGGTACCGGGGTCAGGCCGTGTTCCCCGACGTGGGGACGCAGGTCACCATCGGCAAGCCGCGCACCTATCTCCTGCGGGAGGACGGGCGCACGCTCAAGGCGATGGCTCTGGCCGAGGAGCGCGGCATGGGCAAGATGGGTGAGATCGTCGACGAGGCGATGCTCAATCGCTTCGCCCAGGTCCAGCTCAAGGTGGCGACCAACCGGCCGGGAGTCGGTCTGGCACGCTCGGACGGCGATGTGGTGGTCAAGACGGAGCACAAGTCCGCCTATGATCTGCTGCGGGTCAGCCCCGACGCGTCGGAGCGGGCGATCAAGCGGGCCTTCTCCCGGATCGAGCCCACCATCCGTCCGGATACGGTGGTCTCCCAGTTCCGGGGCGAGGTTCCGTTCATCGTCAAGAAGAACGCCGAGCTGTACTACCAGGCGGTCTGCCTGGCCAAGGACAAGGCGCTCGAGCTCTGCCAGCCGAAGACGGAGGAGCAGTCGGAGGCGACCGAGGTCGCCAAAGACACCGCGGAGGTCGCGAAGCCGGACAAGGCGGCGAAGCCCAAGGCCGAGCCGAAGTCCGAAGCCAAGGCCAAGACCGCAGCCCAAGGCCAAGACCGCGGCGAAGCCCAAGGCCAAGACCGCGGCGAAGCCCAAGGCCGAGCCGAAGTCCGAAGCCAAGGCCGAGCCGAAGTCCGAAGCCAAGGCCGAGCCGAAGTCCGAAGCCAAGGCCGACGAACCGCTCTCCCAAGTGGAGAAGTTCCGGGCGAAGTACCCCGGGTACCGCCAGGGTCTCACTCAGGGCCAGGCCGAGCCGAAGCCCAAGGTCCAGACCCCCGCCGAGAAGCCCCAGCCCGGACGGACGCTCCAGGATCAGCTCCAGGCCACCCTGCAGGTCGACGAGTCGGCCGACGAGTAGTCCGGACGGGTCGCTGACACCCCATCCCTAACCGAAGAGCGGTCGTGACGCTTGTCATGACCGCTCTTTTTATTGTCTCCAAGCACCGCTTTCAGACTCCGAACAGCCGGCGCGTGTTCAGCATCGTCTGTCGCGCCACCTCCTCATAGGTCAATCCTTTTATTTCAGCGATCTTCTCGGCGATGTGTCGCACAAAAGCCGGCTCGTTCCTCTCACCCCGATGTGGTACCGGCGCCAGATAGGGCGCATCAGTCTCCACCAACAGACGCTCCAAAGGGACCTGTCTGGCGACATCCTGCAGGGTCTCCCCGTTGCCGCCCTCGATGACCCGCGGTTTGTAAGTCAAATTTCCGGTGAATGAGATATGGAATCCTAAATCGAGATATCTCGCGGCAATGTCCCTAGTGCCGCTGAAGCAGTGCACATCGCCCCGTAAGACCTGGCCGCGCCGCCGATAGTCCTCAAGAACCCTCAATACCTCCTCGTGGGCCTCCCGACAATGGATCATGAGTGGTAACCCCAGCTCCAGAGACAGCTCGATCTGCGCCCGAAAGGTCTCTTCTTGCCGACTGCGGAAAAGACCTTCGTCGATCCGAGAGGGGCGATGATGATAATCCAGGCCGCACTCCCCTATACCCACGACTTCCGGCCGTTCGGCCAAGGTCCGGTAATGTCCCGGGTCGAATCTCTCGCGCCGACTCCGGAACTCGACCTCGGCCTCATCGACCTCCTGTTCGAAAAGATGTATCGGGTGGAGCCCGACGATCGCCCACACCCCGTCATATCTGGCGGCATAATCGACGGCCCGGGCGCTGGTGGTGCTTTGGGATCCGACGACAAACATGCCGATGCCCTGTTCCAGGGACCGGCTGATGACCTCGTCGGCGTCCTCCTTATACGCGTTGAAGTTCAGGTGGCAGTGCGCGTCGATCAACTGCAGCTCCTGCATAGCGCAGATCAGCGATTGAGCTTACGGAGTGTCCTTAGGGCGTTCTTGGTGGTCTGCACGGCTAGCTCGTCCGGCTTGACACCGCGAGCCGTCGCCAACCGCTCGACTGCATGACCCAGATAAGACGGTTCGTTGCGGCGTATCGACCAAGGATTTGGCGTCAGATGCGGGCATTCGCTTTCTACGACGAGACGGTTGGGCGGCGTCTTACGTATGACATCCAGACGATAGCCGCCATGAGCCACGAGTCCCGTGAAAGATATCAGAAAATCCAGGTTGAAGTACCGGCGAGCCTCCTTCCAGGTCCCGGAGAAATGATGGACGATGCCCCGCGAATCGAAACCTCGCGAGGTCCTGTCCCAGGTCTCGAGTATCTCCAACATCTCCTGATGCGCCTCGCGACAGTGGAGCAGCAGGGGCAAGCGCAGCTCCCGGGACAGTTCCAGGAACCTGGACAGGACCTTCTTCTGGTTCGTCCTGATCCGCTCTGCCAGATCGGGTCGGTCGCCTCGTCCGACCGGGGCCGGTAGATCATGATAATCGAGACCGACATCCCCGAGCGCCACCACCTTCGGATCGGAAGCCAGTTCCTGGAATTTCTCCAGATCGAGCAGCTTATCATCAGCCATGTCACGGGTGCCGACGCGCAGCGGATGAAGCCCTACGGCCGCGAAAACCCCCTCCGGATAACGTCGGGCGATCTCGACGGCGCGACGGGAGCTGGCGTAATCGGTCCCCACTGTGACGATCCAGATACCCTCCTGTAAGGCGCGCCGGACCACGATATCCAGGTCACGTTCATAGATGCTGGCGTCAAGATGCGCGTGCGTATCGACGAGTTTGGGCATAGGGATGGGCGGTATCTAGGGAATCAGGTCGAAGACCGATTTGAGCGCCCGCACCGCCTTGGGCAACAGCGGCGCCAGCAACATGCCGATCAGATTCAGGGCCCGGGCCACGGACGAGCCTTGCAGTGCCCCGGTGACGGCCTCAGAAAACGGGAATTTTGCCGCGAAATGGACCAGAAGTCCGAGCACTAAGGTACCCTCAAGCAGTCCTAACACGGCGCCCAAGAGGCGGTTGAACGTCTTAAGGAAAGGGATGATGGCGACGATCTTGAATATCTTCTCAATCAGCAGGAAGATCAGGCCGACCAGACGATTGATGATGATGAACAGCGCGAAGAAGGCGATGACCCGCGCCAAGTTGACGTTGTCGCCGATGAACGGGGCCAGGAACTGGGCCACCGGCTCATACAGTCGGCTGGAGACGAGAGCGCTCACCACCAGGCCGACCAGGGTGCCGATCATGTGGATCACCCCGAACCACAGGCCGGCCAGCACGAAACCGCCCAGAGATATCAGAAGGATTATGTCGACGATATTCATAGGTCTTGTGGGAGTGATCGGGCCTTAATCGTCCCGACGCGGGAAGAGCGGTTCGCTCTTGGCTATTGTAGCATTTTCGGCGATACCCCCCCAAACCCGCGCCGCCTCATACTCCCGATCGAATTCCTCCTCCGACAAGCCGAGTTGTCGCCTCATCTTCCCGGCGGTCTCCGGCAACAACGGCCGGAGCATCCAGGCTGAAGCCCGCAACCTCTCCAGGAGCGTATAGAGAACGGCCGCCAGCCGCTCCTGATCGGTCTTGGCCAGCTTCCAGGGCTGCTCCGCATCGATCAGCCTGTTCGAATCCCGTAACAGGTCCCAGATGGCATCCAGGGCCGCGCCGAAACGTAGATCGGCCATGGCTTGGTCATACCTGTCCCAGACCGGACCGAGGGAACCGTCTGTCGCCGGCGGGACCTTGCCGGCAAAATACTTGGCCGTCATGGACAGGACCCGGTGCGACAGGTTGCCCAACTCGTTGGCCAGGTCGTTGGCGTACCGCTCCCCCAGGCGGTCCATCGAGAAATCGCCGTCTTCGCCGAAAGTGATCTCCCGCAACAGGAAAAAACGTAGCGCGTCTATCCCGTACCTTTCGGCCGCCGCCTGGGGATCGACGGCGTTGCCCAGAGACTTGGATATCTTCTCGCCGTCGATGGTGAAGAAACCGTGAGCGAAGACCTTCTTAGGCAGCGGGATCCCGGCCGACATGAGCATCGCCGGCCACAAGGCGCAGTGGAACTTGATGATATCCTTGCCGACCAACTGGACATCGGCCGGCCAATAGCGCCCGAACCGTTCCTGATCATCGCCGAAACCGATACCGGTAAGGTAGTTGATCAGCGCGTCGAACCAGACATAGATGACCTGGGTGGGGTCGCCCGGCACGGGTATGCCCCATTTCATCGTCTCGCGGGAAATGCTGATGTCCTCCATGAACCGCTCGACGTAACTCCGCACCTCATTCCTTCTCGAGACCGGCTGGATGAACTCCGGATGGGCGTCGATGTGTTCCAGCAGACGCTCGCGATAGGCCGAGAGACGGAAGAAGTAGTTCTTCTCCTTGATCCGTTGTGGCTCCTTCCGGTGAACCGGGCACTGCCCGTCCGTCAGGTCGGATTCGGTGATGAAGGCCTCACAGCCGGCGCAGTACAGACCCTCGTATTCGCCGAGGTAGATGTCGCCGGTCGATTCAACGCGACGCCAGAACTCCTCGACACCGATACGGTGCCTTTCCTCGGTCGTCCTGATGAAACCGTCGAAGGTTATCCCGAGATCACGGAAGATCGCGAACCAGCGTCCGCTCATCATGTCGATATAGGCCTGGACGTCGTCATAACCGCGCTTCGCCGCCGCCTCGACGTTCTTCTGGCTGTTCTCGTCGGTCCCGGTCAGCAGGAAGACATCCCGACCGCGCATCCGCCAATAGCGGGCCAATGCGTCCGCCGCCAAGGAAGTGTAGAAATGACCGATGTGCGGTACGTCATTGACGTAATAAATCGGTGTGGTCACGTAGAACTTTTCCATAGTCGGGAAGCTTCACTGTGGCTCTTCTCGTTTACTGCGGCCTGGCCGCACCCCCTCGATCACCAGTACCATCTCGCCCCTGACGGCCGACTCGTCCCTGAGGCGACGGATGATATCCGCTGCCGTACCGCGATAGATCGTCTCGTGCAGCTTGGTCAGCTCGCGGGCCAGACAGAGGCGGCGGCCGGGATCGATGCCGGCAATCGACTCCAGCGTCTTCAGTATACGGTGTGGCGACTCATAAAGCACGGCGGGCAGCCTCTGACCCAGTGCCTCGTCGAAAAAGGCGCGGCGCCCCTTCTTATGGGGCGGGAAGCCCAGGAAGATGAAGCCGGCGGCGGGGAAACCGGAGACAGCAACGGC
>Ga0111164_163_pt1 | contig 6741 bp, 2 predicted proteins | sample DeeMarSeWOR28_12_FD_80269 | JGI IMG/M metagenome (GOLD analysis project Ga0111164, IMG submission 80269) | Parcubacteria bacterium SG8_24
ATCTCCAGGCAGCGGCGATAGGATTTCTCGGCCTCGTCGAGGCGGCCTTCGGTCTGCAGGGCCAGCCCCAGGTCGGAATGCAGCCCCGCGGTATTCCCTCCCGCTGCCCGCGCCCGCAGCAGCCAATCGACAGCGGCGGCGGACAGCCCCTGGTCCAGGTGCAGGACCCCCATCAGATGACAGGGCTCCGGCGCCGTCGGATCCAGCCGGCAGGCCGCTTCCACGTGGTCCACCGCTTCCGCCGGGCGGCCGACTTCCCTTAGCAACCCGGCAAGGGCCACCCGCAGCGCGGCGTCCCGAGGCGCCAGTCCCACTGCCCGGACCGCTGCCTGACAGGCGTTTTCCGGGTCTCCCGCCCGGCCGTAAAGATCACCGAGCTCCCGCCAGCGCGGCGCTGAGCTGCCGGCCAGCGCCCGGAGACGCGAAAGGACCGTCCGGAATGCCTCGGTACGGCCTGCGGCCAGGTCATCTCGGGCCGAGGCCAGCAGTCTTGCGAATTCGTTACTCAATATGGCTGCAGAAGCGGATCAGTGGGGGAACGGCGCCGCGCCAACTTCCTGGGGTCCTTTGGATCTGGGAGAGCCTACATATATTATCGCCGCTCCTCCACGCACGGCGATGCGGCATGGACCACGAAGACAGGCAGGATGGAACAAATACTGGGAGCACGGCTTCCTGACCTCCTGCCGGAATGCCTTCGCAGGTAATTACGAAGGAGCCATCAGGGACCGCTGGGTCGATTTCTTCTCAAGCCTCTCCCGCGAAGACCGGGTCCTGGACATCTGCACCGGAAACGGCGCCATCGCCATGATCGCCAACCAGGTGTCCCGCGACCTGGGACTGCAACTGGAAATCCACGGCGTCGACTCGGCTGCTATCCGGCCGACGGAAACCGTCACGGGGAACAGGGAACTGCTGGAGGGCATTCTCTTCCATGGCTCCACGCCTGCCGAGTCCACCAGTTTTCCGGAAGCATATTTCCAGGCCATCGTCGGCCAGTACGCTCTGGAGTACACCCCCATCGAGCCCTGTATAGCGGAGATGGCCCGGATTACCACCCCGGGGGCGAGGCTGCAGTTCATCATCCACCATGACCGATCCATCGTCATGGACACCTCGCGGGAGGAAATACGCAACGTTTCCCTGCTGTTCGAGGAGACGGCTTTCTTTGACAAGGCCGCAGCGTTGATCCTTATCGTCGGCGCGGCCGAAACCCCGGAGGCCCGACGGACCCTGCAGAACGATCCCCGGGCGGAAGCGGCGCGCGAGGCACTCAACGAGGCCGCTGCCCGCGTAACCGGCGCCGCGGAGTCCTCGGAACACCCGCAGTTGCTCCACATGGCGCTAAAAAACGTCGCGGAAGCCTACAAGACCTGCGGAACCGGCGGTGTTACGCCGGCGCTGTCCCTACTCCGGGATTGCCGGGAACGCATCACGGCCAACGCGGAAAGACTGGAAGACCTGATGTCGGCCGGCCGGACCGAGGCACAGGTAGACAGCATCCGCGCGATGTTCGCGGCGACCGGATTCGAGATCGAGCCGCCATCATTGGTCCATCACGAACGGGGACCGCTCATGGGATGGATGCTCCGCGCCCGACGATCCTGAGATCGGAGAATTCCTGGCAGCCCTCCTCAAGGGGATTGTTGCAAAATTACCACACTGTCCGTTGCCTTTTTGCAACAAACGCCTGTTTCCTGCGTCGATCGGCGCCTCTGGCCTCATCTCACATGTCGCAGGGACTTTCATCGGCCCGGCGTGCCCAGCCCGATTTTAAGCGTTGTTAGTTCAGCAGGATGGCCCGGATTGCTTTACCCAGCGTCAAGCTTCCCGAGGTTTCCTCACCCGGCGCCCTTCCGTACCGCGTCAGGCGCCTGTAATTTTTTTACAACAAAGTGCTTCCAATCGCCGAATTGTGTTGCTAGTATCCCACCAACTCTGCGCCGGGGAGTGGCTTTTTTGCATCTCCGTAGCGAGTTTTCATCGGCAAGATCCTGTAAAGGTCGAGCCGATTTCCACAACGCCAACCTCTCCCAATGAAGGAGGAGTGACTACATGACAGAGCGCAACCCAGTAAGGGACGCTGTCCGTTATGCACTGACGGCTGGTGTTGCGGCATCCTTCGTAGGCGCGCCCGCGGCGACGCTTGCTCAGGATGACGTAGCAGTCCTTCGGTGATCTCCCGCGAGGACATTGACGCCTCCGGTGAAATCTCCGTTGCAGAAGTGCTGCGCGGCAGTTCCTTCAACACCTTTGGTTCCTTCCGGAATTCCTCCGGCAGTTCCGCCCAGTCCCAGAACGTGGTCAGCCTGCGCGGCCTCGGCGGGCAGCGGACGCTGGTTCTTCTGGATGGCCGTCGTATCACCGGTTCGCCGACCTTCGGCGCCGGCTCCGCGACCAACCTGACCACGATCCCGCTGGCCGCGGTGGAGCGTATCGAGGTTCTGCGTGACGGCGCGTCGGCCATCTACGGCTCCGACGCGGTGGGTGGTGTGATCAACATCATCCTGCGCAAGGACTACGAGGGCATGCACCTCACCTACGGTGTCGGGCGTCCGACCCAGACGGGTGGTGACGAGGACAGCGCCAGCATCGTCGGCGGCGTCAGCGGCGCCAAGGGCAACATCACCTTCGGCTTCGACTGGCAGAGCAAGCAGATCATCTTCCAGGGTGATCGTTCGTTCTCCGCCACGGGCCTGTCGGCCTTCGGCTTCCCGGGCAGCTACTTCGCCTACCTGACGACGAACGATCCGCGGAATACCGCCCGGGCGTTCACCGAGGACACTGACGGCGACGGTAATGCGGACAGCAACCTGCAGCCGACATACCTGTCCGTAGGTACGTTCCCGGACCCGCGCTGCCCCGAGAACCTGGGCACGAGCGACCAGTTCCCGGCTTCTGTGCAGGTCGGGTCTTTCTGCCGCTACAACTACGCCGGCGTGGCCGCCAACGAGGCGGACAACGACACGAAGAGCTTCTTCATTAATGCCAACTACGACATTAACGAGTCCACGACGTTCTTCACCCGCGGCACCTTCACCCACGGCGAGAGCTTCGGCCGGTACGCGCCCAGCCCGTTCACCTCTCCGTTCCCCACCATTTCCCGGGATAATGGCAACAACCCGACCATTCCCGGCGCCACTCAGGTATCAACCGGCACGCCGTTCGGCGGCCAGTCGGCGCCCGTGGACACGGACGGCGACGGCACGGCGGACAGCACCCTGGAGGGTCCGTTCAGCGTCTCCATGTACTACCGGAACGTGCCCGGCGGTTTCCGCGACACGAACGTCGAGGACACCCTGGTGGACTACATGGCCGGTCTGCAGGGCACCGTCGATTTCCTCGGCGGCATGGACTGGGAGCTTGGCGCCCAGTGGAGCAAGGCCTGGACCAACACCACCAACCAGGGTTACGGTCTGACGCCGTTCCTGATCACCGACATCCAGAACGAGGATTTCGACCCCTACGAGGTCAACATCCCCTATGGTGCCGATCAGGCCGCCTTCCAGTCCGCCGCGGCCGGTACCGGCACGGCGGACAACGACAGCCGCGTCGTCAGCTTCGACGGCCAGGTAACGTTCGACGCCTTCCAGCTGAACAACGGCGCCGTACCCGTGGCCCTCGGCTTCGAGTACCGCGACGACGACTTCAACCAGGACTACGACGAGCAGAACAACGCCGGCAACTTCAACGGTTCCGCCGGCGGCGAGGATGTCTCTGGCGCCCGTACCGTGAAGTCGCTGTTTGCCGAGACCACCATCCCGGTGCTCAGCATGCTGGACATCAACCTGGCGGGTCGCTACGACGACTACAACGACTTCGGCACCACCGTGAACCCGAAGGTCAGCGCGGCTTTCCGTCCGCTGGACAGCCTGCTGATCCGTGGTTCCTGGGGCGAGGGCTTCCGGGCCCCGAGCATGTCGGAGCTCTACAGCGGCGCCTCCCAGTCGTTCAACGGCGCTATCGACACCCGTGCCTGCGCCAACGATCCGCTGGGCGATCCCACCACGGGCCGTTTGCAGGCCGGTATCGATCCCGATACGGTCCCCACCAACAACCCGTGTCTGCTGACCCAGTACCAGAACTTCCAGGGCGGTAACCGGGACCTCGGCGCCGAGGAATCCACCTCCTGGAACGTGGGTCTGGTCTGGAATCCGCTGGACGACCTGTCCCTCGCGCTGGACTGGTTCAACATCGAGCTGGAAGACGAGATCGGTCTGAGCTCCATGCAGCAGCTGTTCGACCAGGAGTTCCGCATCGACTCGAGCCCGCCGGCGGCGGGAACGATCGACAAGGTGACCCGTGTCGGCGGCGGCCGCGTCGAGTCTCTCGACCGCCGGTCCTCCAACATCGCCGGACGAAAGACCGACGGCCTGGACTTCGAGGGCAGCTACGGCTTCTCGATCGGGGCCATCGGCGATTTCCGCGCCGGTCTGCAGTGGACCTACGTCAACGAGTACGAGCGTGACGAGGGCGACGGCGAGGGCTATCAGGATCCGGACTTCCTGGATCCCGAAAACCGCGGCACGGCCAGCCTGAACTGGGCTCTGGGCGACTTCAGCGCCAACGTGATCTGGAACTACATCTCCTCGGCGAGCATCGACTCCTCGGAGGTCCAGGTGGACGATTATTCCACCGTGGACGTGTCCGTGGCGTACGCGACGCCCTGGAATGGCCTGGTCACCATCGGCGCGCGGAACGTCTTCGACGAAGATCCGCCGACCAGCCAGAACATCGGCAGCCCGTACTACTCCAACTACCTGCATGACGTGTATGGCCGCGTGCCCTACATCCGTTACGAGCAGGATCTCTGATCGGTTACGCCGATCAAGGTCTTCTGACCTGGGATGGCCCGCTTCGGCGGGCCATCTTTTTTTTGGCTACCGGAACGCCGTAGACCTTTTCCCCGGAAGGCCCTGGCGGCCTGTATCGGAACCCGGCTGTTGATATGATTGGGCGCTTGATCCACCTCCACCTGCACCGACCGCTCCAGTGAACCAGACCCACCCCAATGGACCGCCGAAAGCGGGGCACGTCGACCGCCGCCGGATGATGGCCGAAGCCATCGACCTGCATCGACGGGGCCGGTTCGTCGAGGCGGAGCGAATCTATCGCCGGATCCTGCAGACGGAACCGAACCACCCGGACGCGCTTCACCTCCTGGGCCTGATCGCCCGGGAAGCCGGGCAGACCGAGGCGGCGATTCAGCTCATCCAGAGAGCCATCGCGATCAGCCCGGATACGGCGTCCTTTCGATCCAACCTGGCCATGATTTACGAGCAGGTGGGACGTTACGACGACTGCGAGGCCGCTGCCCGCGGCGCCCTGGAATTGAACCCCGATGACGGCAACGCCCTGCACTGCCTGGCCAACGCATTGCGGGCAACCGACCGTCATGAAGAGGCGACAAGGATTTACGCGGCCGCCGTGAAGATCGTGACCGGCGATCCGACCCTCTGGTCGAATTACGGGGCCACGCTCCAGACTCTCGGGCGGGCCGACGAAGCCCTCCCGATGCTCGAGCGCGCCGTCACGCTGAGCCCCGGCCAGCCCGAGCTGCACTCGAACCTGGGCAACGCCCGGCTCGCCGCCGGCCAGGCCGACGCGGCGGTACAGTCCTATCGCGACGCCCTTCGGCTGGACCCGAACTTCGCCCCGGCCTACACGAACCTGGCCAACGCCCTCATGCAGGCGGGACAAGCGACGGAAGCCCGTGATGTGCTGCACCAATGCCTGGAGATTCATCCGGGGAACTGCAAGGCCCTGGCCTACCTGGCGGCCGCCGCCGGCGAGACCGGCGATCTGGAGGGCCGGGACCGACTGATGGACTTCGATCGGCTGATGGCAAGCCGACACTGCGCGGCCCCGGAAGGATACGAGTCCCTGGAAGCGTTCAACCAGGCTCTGGTGGAACACGTGACCCGCCACGGGACACGGAAATGGGAGCCGGTCACCAAGACCACCCGTCTCGGCAGCCAGACCGGCGAACTCCTGGACGAGAATCCCGGTCCGGTGGCCGCGCTGGAGCAGATGGTTCGCGACGCGGTGGCCGACTATCTGGCAGCCATCCCGGAAGGCGCTGATCATCCCTTCCTGGCCACGGTCCCCGAAGAATGGCGGCTGACCATGTGGGCCACGATCCTGGAGGAAGGCGGCCACCAGGCGGCCCATCTCCACCCCACCGGATGGCTCAGCGGCGTCTACTATGCCGCGGTTCCCAAGAAGCCGGCGACCGACGGGGAGCAGGCCGGCTGGATCGAGTTCGGCCGGCCACCAGACAATTTCCGGATGTCCCGCCCCGCGGCCACCCGGCTGATCGAGCCGGAAGCCGGGCTCATGTTGCTCTTTCCCTCCTATTTTTACCATCGGACGATCCCGTTCGCCGGCGATGGCCTGCGGGTGAGCATCGCCTTCGACATCATGCCCACGGCGAAAGGGAAACAAGAGGCCGGAACAGAACGCCGGCTGTCCCGGGAGGAAATCGCGGCGGAGGGCCGGAGAATCCAGGATTTGCTGAGGGCAGGCGATGTGGCCGAGGCGCGGACGCGGGCCGGGAGGCTCGTTGAGTCGAGCCAGAACGATCCGGCGGCCCTGTACCTGGCAGGGGTGGCCAGTTACCGAAACGGGGACGCGAAAACAGCGGAGCGGTATTTCTCCGGGGCCTGCGAGAAAGACCCGGGAAATGCCCGCTATCGTCTTGACCATGCCGCCTGCCTGCAGCATCTGGATCGTCCCGAGGCG
>Ga0111164_166_pt1 | contig 6182 bp, 9 predicted proteins | sample DeeMarSeWOR28_12_FD_80269 | JGI IMG/M metagenome (GOLD analysis project Ga0111164, IMG submission 80269) | Parcubacteria bacterium SG8_24
CCTCCGGGAGGGGGTGGGAATAGCAGTGACTGAGCACGTTCTGGAAGAAACGGCCGTTGCCGAAGACCCCGACGTTGGTCCTGGTGGCGATGGGCAGCAGGTAACGCAGAGTGTCGCAGGCACGGGTCCGGATGTCGGTCTTGTAGGTGCGGCGGAAGGCCTTGATGTCCGCCGAGTCACGGAGGTCCCGGAGACGTTCCGTCTCGCCGTCCCCGTCGATGTCGTAGGCCGCCGTCGCCAACGGTTTCAGTCCGCGGTAATATTCCTGCATCGGTTCGATCAGGTCGCAGTAGGTACCGAAGATGAAATCCATCGTCGCCACGTATTCCGTCGCATGGTCCGATTCCATCACCTCCGGATCGCGGTAATACCGGAAGCAACCTTTCTGGTCGCGCTGGTCGTAGAAGACGTAGCGGGTCGACTGTTCGATCGGGGAGCCGCCGATGCGCCGGTCCTCGATCTCCTTGGTGGCCAGGATGGAGATGTTCTCGAAGGACATGTGCGCCCCCTCGAGTTCGCCGACGGAGTCGTCGCCGAAGGCGATCAGGACCCGCTCGATCAGGTCTTGGGCCCGTTTGGCGTCCAGGCGTTCCTCCCTGATGAATTCCTTGAGCAGCGTTTCCCTGAAGCCGCCCGGGGCCCGACTGTAACGGGCATAGATCGCTCCGACGATGCCTTCGAGACCGGATACGGCGAAGATGTCGCCATCAGTGTCGGTGACGTATCGGGCGAGCAGTCGGCGTTCCTCTTCGGTGAACAGGCGGTCCATAAGGTCAGCAGGTCAGTCCCTTCGGGGCTACATTGTAGCAGTAATGACGGTACCACCGCAAAGCGGTCCGAGCCCGTCTTGCGGCGGTCTCGGGCCGGTGGTAAAGTGGCCCCTGTAATTTAGCTCATCATCAATCGGAGGGATCATGCCGCAGGGCCGATATATCGTGGTCACCGGACCGTCCGCTTCCGGAAAGACCGCCGTGGTGAGCCGGATCCTGGAGCAGGAGACTTCCTGGGCCAGGCTGGTCACCACCACCACCCGCGAACCGCGGCCGGGAGAGGTCGACGGCCGCGATTACCATTTCGTCACCCCGGAGACCTTCCGGCGACTGCGTGAGCAGGGGGACTTTCTCGAGTGGGCCGAGAACTACGGCAATTTCTACGGTTCGTCGAGGACGGTACTCGATGAGATGCGCGGTCGCCATCCGGCGGTTTTCGGCATCCTCGACGTCAAGGGCGCCTTGATCATCAAGGAGTTGCTTCCGGAGGCCGTCACGCTCTTCCTGAAGAGCACCGAGGATGAGTTGCGGCGACGGATCGCCGAACGTCCCGGCACCGGACCGGAGGAGCTCGAACGCCGGTTGGCCGTGATGTGTCATGAGCTGGGCCTGTGTGACAGGTTCGACCATGCGGTCGTCAACGCCGACGGCCGGCTCGACGATACGGCGGATTCGGTTATTTCCATAGTCCGCAGCCGCATCGGCGCGGCCTGGTGATTCCCCGCCTCACCGTTCTTCTTCAGCAGGACCGCCAGATCGAGGGGCGGTCTTTTTTAGCGTGTTCTGGGGATGAAGTGGTCTCAAAAACGCACCTGTCAGTGCGTTCAGCGTGTCGTCTCCGTGACCAGCTGGCGGTTTCATCCGGTACTGCCGAACCCGCCGCGGTTATCCGTTTCCTGCGACACTTTTTCCGTGAGTACACATCTCTTAATCGGCATGATCAGGGCCTGGGCGATGCGCTCGCCGCGCCGCACCGTCACCGTCCGGTCGGTGAAGTTATACAGCTGTATCGCCACTTCGTCTTCCGGTCCGCGGAAATCCTGGTCAATCACGCCGATGCCGTGGGGGACCAGCAGGCCTTTCCGGGGCGTGGAGGATCTTGAGGCGACCAGCAGCGTATAGCCCGCCGGCAGGCTGACGATCAGGTTGGAGGGTATGCGGACCAGTTCCTTGGGGCCGATGGCGGTCTCGACGCGGGCGTAGAGGTCGAAAGCCACCGCACCCGGCGTATTATACGCCGGGAGGGGCAGCGAAGGGTCGACTCTCCTGATCTCGAGCCTCATATCAGAGGAAATCATAACTCGCCCGGACGACGGCGTCTATGACGAACCGGGCGATGGATACCGAAGTCATGATGATGACCATGCCGATGACGGCACTCTTCATCTCTTCGATAGCGGCGCCGCGGGCGTCCTCGTTGCCGCCATGGGTCATCAGCAGGAACCCGGCCCACAGTATCCGCAACACCAGGATGAATCCCACGAGTCCCAGGGCGGACCGTATCAGTATCGCTGCGATCTCCCTGATGTCGACCATAGGTAGGCCGATCACTTCAGCGTAACCGATGCCGAGGTCGACTTGGGCCGAGGCCGGTCGGGACAGGAAGACAGTCAGGCCTAGCGTAAACAGCAGGCCGATGAGCCCTGCTGTAAGTCGTCTTGTCGGTTTGGCGCTGTGTCGGCTCATGATTGGTCGAAATTCTTCCACATCTGCGAGGCTTGGGGCTCCTGGGCCCCGAAATACTTGGAGCCCAGTGACTTGTCCCCGTAGGGCGTCTCACAGGCCGAGGTCAGCGGCGAGAACGATATCTGGGCTATCGGCATCCGGTAATAGAGTTTGACCGGCAGCCGTCCGATGTTGGACAGCTCCAGGGTCAGCTTCAGGCGGTTGCCCGGATCCAGGTAGCCGGCGGTGGCATGGATAATTATCCCGAGACGCCCCAGCGAGCTCTTGCCCTCCAGCCGGCCGACGACGTCGTCACCTACTCCGACCTCTTCGAAAGTCGCCCCAAGGGCGAATTCCCCCGGATGTAGGATGAACGGCTGTTCCTCGTCTATCTCCACCCGTTTCATCAGGCTGTCGACCGGTCGTTTCACGTCGATGATATGATGACTGACCGTATCGAAGACCAGGAAGTGGTTGTCGAGTCTCAGGTCGACCGAAGCCGGCTGGACGTTGTCCGGCTCGAAGGGGTCGATGCTGATGCGGCCCTCCCGGACCGCTTGGCGGATGTCTCTGTCGGAGAAGATCATGGTGCTGTGACCGGCGGCCGGATCCGCCGGACTTCAGAACGAGACCCTGATGCCGGGACCCATGGTCGAACAGACACTCACGCCGGCGATGAACGTACCTTTGGCGGCGGGCGGTTTGGCGCGGCGGAGAGCCTCCATGAAGGCCGAGTAGTTCTCGAGCAGCTGCTCCTTGGTGAAGGAACCCTTACCGATGATCTGGTGGACGTTGCCGGTATCGTCGTTCTTGAACGCCACTTTACCCCTCCGCAGCTCCTCAACCGTCTTTTTGATGTTGGTGGTGACCGTGTCGTTCTTGGGGCTGGGCATCATGCCACGCGGACCGAGGACTTTGGCGATCTTGGCCATCTTGGGCATCATCTCCGGCGTGGCTACGGCGATATCGAAATCGCATTTGCTGGTCTGGGCTATCTTGGCGATGAGCTCCTCGTCGCCGATCAGATCGGCCCCGGCGGCCTTAGCCTCCTTCTCCTGCGCTTCGGCAGAGACGAACACCGCTACTTTTTTGGTTTTGCCGGTGCCGTGAGGCAAGGTCACGGTCGCCCGGACCTGCTGATCGCTTTTTTTCGGGTCGATCCCCAGCCGGACATGGACCTCCACGGAAGAGTCGAACGAGGTCGTCGAGGTCTGGCGGACCAGTTCCAGGGCCTCCTCGGCGGGGTAAAGAGCCTTCGGGTCGAATGACACCTTCAGCTCGTTGAAGCGTTTGCTGTGCTTAGGCATAGTTTTCATGTGGTCTTGGCGATCCGGTCGGCCGGATCTCCCACACGATTAGGTGTCTTAGTCCGGGAGACGGTCAGTCGGCGATCTCCAGGCCCATCTGTCGGGCCGTGCCTTCGATCGTCTTCATCGCCGCCTCGATGTCGGTGGTGTTGAGATCCGGCATCTTCTTCTCCGCTATCTCGCGTACCTGGGAGCGGGTCACCCGGCCGATCTTGTCGGTCAGTGGCTTGCCCGACCCCTTCTCGATGCCGGCGGCCTTCTTGAGCAGCTCGGCGGCCGGAGGGGTCTTCAGGATGAAATCGTATCGCGGCATTGAACCTCTGGCAGAACTCCGCGATATTCAGGCCATGCTGACCGAGGGCCGGACCGACGGGCGGGGCCGGGTTGGCCTGACCTGCGGGGATCTGCAGCTTGATCTGCGTCTTGACTTTCTTGGCTGCCATATTTGTCCTGTTTAACAAGTGCCACACCTGGGGTGCAGTGATACGGAGAGAAGCTGGTCCGGTGGCGTCAGGTCGATCGGCGCCGCGGCCACACCGTATGCGCTGGGAGAGTACCTGATATCGCCGTTTGACGCAAGGGTCGGACCGCCTTAACGAACCCCGATGTTCCGGAAGCCGAAAGACCGCCTGAAGAGGCGGTCTCGGTATCAGCGGAGCATGATGCGTCAGATCTTCTTGACCTGCAGGAAGTCCAGTTCCACCGGCGTCTCGCGGCCGAACATCGACACTAGCACCTTGATCTTCCCGCGCGCCTCGTCGATCTCGGCCACCTTACCTTCGAAGTTCTTGAACGGTCCGTCGGTGATGCGTATCGGAGAGTTTATCTCGACGTCGATCTTGTATTCCGGCTCTTCCACGCCCATCCTCTTCTGGAGGGATTTCATCTCCTTCTCCGAGATCGGCGTGGGGATCGTACCGGTGCCGATGAAGCCGGTGACGTTGGGGGTGTTACGCACCACGTACCAGGAGTCGTCGGTCACCGCCATCTCCACGAGTACGTATCCGGGGAAGATCTTCTCTTCGACGACCTTGCGCTTACCGTTCTTGATCTTGATCTTCTTCTCCTTGGGTATCAGCACGCTGAAGATCTTATCGCCCATATCCATCGATTCGATGCGCTGCTGTAGGTTGTGGGCCACGTTCTCTTCGTACCCGGAGTAGGTGTGGATCGCGTACCAGCGCCGGCCGAGCTGTTGGGTCTGTTTAGGCATACCTTGGGGAGCTAGACTTGGAGGAATCTCTGGAAACCGGCCGCCAGGAAGTAATCCATCAGACCGAAGAAGATCGCTACCGCGGCCGACAGGCCGACCACGATGACGGTATCCTTGATGACCCGCTGCCGTGACGGCCAGGTCACTTTCTTGAGTTCCTGTTTGGACTCCCTGACGTATCTGACCAGGGGATTGTTCCTGATGAATGAGATCATAAGATTCGGTCCTAAAAACCGCCTGTGAGGGCGGCACGAACTTGATTTCGCGGTAACCCTACACCATATCCGGCAGTCTGTCAAAGTCTGAGGCCGTCCGGACCACGGGGGCTTGCCAATCGGCCGCTGAACGCCTAGGATACACCGAAGCCCCGCATAAGGAGGTGGACCATGCTCCGGCAGGATTCCTGGACCGATCAGGACGATATCACGTTTCAGGTGGAGAATTCGCCCGACTGTCCCAATTGTGAATCTTCCTACGAGGATCACGAGGCCCGCTTCGGGGAAACGGCACTCCAGGGCGATGGGGTGTACTGTCGCTGCTGCGACACCTTCGTCTGCAGCCTGATCCTGCTCAGCCAGTCGGTATCAGGCCGAAAGACCGCGTCATGACGCGGTCTTTTTTCAGATATCGAGATTCTTGACGTTCTTGGCGTGTGTCTGGATGAACCGCTTGCGCGGCTCCACGTCCGAACCCATCAGGATTCCGAAGAGCGAATCGGCCTTGGCCGCATCCTCGACCGTCACCTTGAGCATGACGCGCTGTTCCGGATCCATGGTGGTGCTCCAGAGCTGTTCCGGATTCATCTCACCCAGACCCTTATAGCGCTGGATGGTCACGCCGCCGACATTGGTGATCTCGCCTTCTGCGGCCTCTTCGGCGGCGACCTCTTTCTTCTTACCCTTCTTGGCGCCGGCAGTCTTCTTTTCGGATCTGGCCGCGGTCATTTCCGCGAGCTGGCGGTCGCGTTCGTCGTCGCTGTAGGCATAACGGATATCCTTGCCGCGACTCAGGCGATAGAGCGGCGGTTGGGCGATGTAGAGATGGCCGTCGTCGATCAGTTGCGGGAAGTAGCGGTAGAAGAGCGTCAGGAGGAGGGTGCGGATATGCGCCCCGTCGACGTCGGCGTCGGTCATGATGATGATCCGGTCGTAGCGCAACCCGGCAGGATCGAACTGTTCGCCGATGTTCGTGCCCAGGGCGATGATCAGGCTCTTGATCTCGTTGTTG
>Ga0111164_158_pt1 | contig 6060 bp, 3 predicted proteins | sample DeeMarSeWOR28_12_FD_80269 | JGI IMG/M metagenome (GOLD analysis project Ga0111164, IMG submission 80269) | Parcubacteria bacterium SG8_24
AGGAGTGCTTGAGGTGAGCGTCAAAGGTTCCCGCATGCCGGTCCAGTCCCAAAGGTCCCGTTAAGCGGACCAGCTTGGGCAGGTCCGCCTGCTCCGTGCGGGAGTCTATGGCGAGCGTTATGCTGTCGGCGAAGGGACGCGCCTCTCCGGTCCAGTTCAACCGAATGTCATTCAGCCGTGCAGCAAGCTCGAACCGCCCCGGCCGCTCCGGCTCCCAAGTTTTGAAACCCATCAGGGCGAGCCGGTCGACCTCCACCTCCAGCTCGCCGCCATCCCTGTCCCGGAAGTGCAGCCGTGAATCACGCAGCTCGAGGGTATCTACACCCGCCGCCCAGCCCTCGCCACTCTCTTCGGGCGTCCCGGCCGCACTCGGGGGAGGGATGAAACGGTGCAATGGAATGCCGTTCAAATGGACCGCGTCATCTCCATCGCGGATAACGGTCACATCGATCCCCCGGAGCAGCAGTCGGTCGATGGACACCTTTCGCTCCAGGAGCGGGGCGACCCGTAGTCTCAGGCCCAGCTCGCCCAGTTGCCCGGGGTTCGAAGGCCCGATCCCGAAGCGCACCGGGCCGAGCCACAGGTGCCTGGCGACATAACCCGGCACGTACGAGAAAATCAGAATGAGTAACGCGACGACGGCGGCAACGATGATGCCGAGACGAATGCGCCGGCGGTGCAGAAAATGACTCGCCCTGGTGGGGTTGCCCGCGTCCGAACCCCGTGCAGAGGGATTTCGTTCGTCCGTCATGCTGCAGCCCCGTTAAGGTTCTCCTCGAACCTCAAGGAAACGACAAGCGATCTATAGCTCACTCTGTCGATCCCAGATCACTTGCAGGTTATCGGGGGACGCATAGTCCTCGCTCACGAACAAAACAAGACGCAGCCCGTCGGTGAAATAGGGGTCGAGGGTATAGTTGAAACGGGGATCCTCCGGCGTTGCCGCCCCGACACCCTTGACGTACCCGACGCCGGCCAGGCTGCCCGATAGCAGCAGGTCCTGGAGCAGGTAGTCGCGGGTCTCGTCCACGTCCGGGTCGATCTTGTGGGTGGTGATCGTCTTCGAGGACAGCCTGACGCCAATGTCGCGACTGATCTGTCCGATCCAGACGTCTCTGCCCTCAAAGGTCAGCGGTGTGAGCCATAGCCGCAGGTGGTTACGCTCATCGACGGAACCGCGTGCCTTCTGAAGCGCAATGTCCTGCTTTCGGCCGTCGAGAAAAAGCGCCGAGACCGGCGAGGTGCGATATTCACTACCGAAAAGTGATGACCAGATGGTGCTCACGACCGTGCTGCCGGTAACCGTCTCGGCGGGATCCCACCCGCGTCGCACGAACGGGTGGAAGCTATTGCCGTGTCCCGGCCCGACGATAACGATATTGAGCGGATCGCCCGGAGTCACGCCGTCCGGACCCAACACGCAGCACGGATAGGCCTCGATTGCCCGGCGCAGTCCGTCCAGATCGACCTCGTGTCTGCTTTGCTCGGGGACCGCTTTGTCGAAATCGACCTGCTTGTAGTCTGCCTGGATGCCCGGCACCTCGACAACGAACTCGAAGATCTTCGTATGGCCCGGGTGATAGAGAACGACGCTGACATGCTTGACGCCGTAATCCTGGTTGGTAAGGACAAACCCCTCTCGGACCTCGCCCGCTGGGATGGAGAGATGAATAGCCTGCTCGTCGAGATACACCTGCATGTCCCGCTCGGCTCGCGACGAGAAGCCGGAGCGATACATCCAAGCTACCTCCTGCGGAGAGAAATAGTCTGGGTCCATGTACGCCGGTAGAAAGAGATACTCCGCGTCGTCGCTGTTCTCGATTCGCACCCAGACGGGCTGTATGCCGCGCCGTTTAAGAGGAACGCCGAAGACCGCGGCCGCTTCCTCGGCGCTCGGCACCGCGACCGTGACGGTGACGTCACTCCGTGTCTGCGTCTGGGTTCGCTCCATGAATCCCGCTCCCCGCCCCGGCCTGGGGTCAAAGCTCGCGCAGCCCGCCGCAAAAAGCAGGGCGAGGACCGCAGTGAATCGGATGGCGCCGAAGAGGCAAGCGCGAATACCGACGCGGATGCGCGGTGAGACAAGCATCCCGGCACCGAAAGGTACCGACCTTCGGTAAGAGTTGACGTAACCCGTCGCGTCTCTGGGAACCGGGCGCCGATGCCGTCGACAGACATTGAAGGAAGCGAGAAACCGCATTTCGCGGTTCCGTCTCGCTCTTGGCGAGGATGGCCAATAGTTCATTTTCTTCATCGGTCGTCATCGAATCGTTCGTTAACATTCTACTTTTCTGATATCCGGCAGACACCAGGTCTTTTCGATGTCCCCCTCCTATCAAACATGAGCGTAACCCATTGATTCCGCCTGATCGCGCTCAGCTGTTTGTTGCCGGACAGCGTGGGTTCTCCTAGCATTCACCATTTCCCGACTCCAAGCGTATCGCATCCCCTCATGGTAACGCATCGACACCACCGCCGACTCACGTCCTTGCCGCTGTCGCTCCTCATGATCGCCGCTGTTTGTTTTGCCGTCGCAGCTTGCGCACCAAAGAGGCCGGATGACGCCAATCGGGTGGCGCAGATCGACCACGGCCTGCTGCAGACTCTCCCGGTAGAGAAGGTTTCCTTCGCAGCCGAGGTCAGACCCATTCTGGGGCGGCGCTGCGTCGTCTGCCACGGCTGCTACGACGCCCCCTGTCAACTGAAATTGTCGTCGCCGGAAGGCATTAACCGCGGCGCCAGCAAGGAGAAGGTCTACGACGGCGCGCGCTTCACAACCATGTCTCCGACGCGACTGTACATAGATGCGAATACACCGGACGAATGGCGCGGCAAGGGCTTTCACGGCGTACTCAACGAGGGTAAGGCGAGCGCCGAGAAAAACCTCGACCAATCGGTCATGTACAAGATGCTGCGCCTGAAAGAGGTGAATCCGCAGGCGCGTTCCGGCAGGTTGTCCGATGCATTCGATCTCGCGCTGGACCGAAAGCAGACCTGCCCCACGGCAGACGAGTTCGACGCCTACGCTGCACGATTTCCAGACCAGGGTATGCCCTTCGCAATGCCCAATCTGTCTGATGAAGAGTTCCGCACATTGGCTCACTGGCTGGCACAGGGGGCACCCATGCCGGGCCCAAAGCCGCCGTCCCCTCCTGCTGCAAGACAGATCGAGCGCTGGGAGAGATTTCTCAACGGCACCGGTAACAAGCAGCGCCTCATGGCAAGGTATCTCTACGAGCATCTGTTCCTGGGCCATATGCACTTCAAGGGAAGCGGAGACCGCGAGTTTTACCGTCTCGTCCGCTCCAGAACGGGTCCCGGGCAACCGATCGACGAGATCCCCACCGTCCGCCCCTATGATGATCCCGGACCGGTTCTTTACTACCGGTTGCGGCGCCATCCAGGAGATATCGTTGCCAAGACACACCTTGTCTACGAGCTGTCCAACAAACGCATGGCCCGCTACAGGAGACTCTTTCTGGTACCGGATTACCAGGTCACGGAGCTGCCCGGCTGGGACCCTGCAATCGCCGCAAACCCCTTTAAGGCGTTCAAGGTTATCCCGCCAAGATCACGCTACGAGTTTCTCCTCGATGACGCGCGCTACTTCATCGAGGGCTTCATCAAGGGGCCGGTGTGCCGGGGCATGATCGCGCTGAACGTGATCGAAGATCGGTTCTGGGTGGTTTTCGTTGACCCGGACAGGGATTCGACATTGGATCGGCCTGAGTTTCTCGAGCGGATGTCCGATTACCTGGAAATTCCGTCCGCACAAGGCGAGAGGATTTCCCTGTTGGGCGCGTGGAACGACTATCGGGCACTCGAGCAGCGGTATGCCGACGAACGCTTCAAGCAATTCGCGGCGATGGGCACGCTCGATGTCACGGACGCCATGGACCTTCTATGGGACGGCGACGGCGATAATCCGAACGCGGCCTTGACCGTGTTCCGCCACTTCGACTCGGCCTCGGTCGATTTTGGCTTCGTCGGCGACTATCCGGAAACGGCCTGGGTCATCGACTTCCCGTTGCTGGAACGTATCCACTATCTGCTCGTGGCGGGCTTCAACGTCTTCGGCAACGTCGGCCATCAACTCAATACGCGCCTTTACATGGATTTCCTGCGGATGGAGGGGGAGGACACCTTTCTCTCCTTCCTGCCCACGAGCCACCGCAAGGCCATCCGCGACGGCTGGTACCAGGGGATGCGCGCCGGCATGGAAATGGATATCGGCGAAACCGATGCCTGGATGTCCAAGGACGTCGTCACCGGTTATATGACGAGCGACCCCCAGCGCGAGCTGTATCAGCAAATGGAACGGAAGCTTGCGAAGGTGCTCGGTAGCGGCGATACCATCAATCGGTGCGGTCAGCCGCCCTGCCACGCCAAAGGCGCTGGCGCCGACAAGCGAAGAGCCGACGAGGCCATGCGCCGGATTGCCGCCACCCGTGGCGGTGTGCTGGCCGCGTTTCCGGACGTCACCTTCATTCGGGTAACACGCAACCGCAAAGCGGCGAATGATCTGGCGTATACCGTCATTCGCAACAAGGCTTACAAGAACGTCACCTCCATGTTTCAGGACGAAGAGGACAGCGAGACCCGCGATTACAGCAAGGATTCGCTCACCGTCGTCGACTGGTTGGAGGGTTCGTACCCGAACTTTTTCTTCCTCGTGGATATCGACGAAATCGATCTATTTGCGGAGGATTACGCATCGCTGAAGACAGACGACGATTTCGAACGCCTGGTCGGCCGATACGGCACGCGCCGGACGAGCCCAGAGTTCTGGAGCACTGCGGACTGGTTTCATGATGCATACCGGCGGGATAAGCCGATCCAAGCGGGACTCTTCGACCTGAACCGTTATCAAAACTGGTGATTGTCGGCGGACGCAACATCGCACAGGAGTACTTTCAGCTGAAGTCCGCCTCGGAATTCGTCGACTTCGATGTCTTGGGGTTCGGACCGGTGGCCGCTGAGGTGTCCGAGACCTTCGATACTTTTTCGAACCACCCGTTGGCGATGCCGCTCTCGGCATTCGCCACCGGCCCGGATTCGCGGCCAAAGGATCGCGCCAACACCTCGCGCGCGCTCGACTCCGATTCTGAAACGATCTACGAGGAAGCACTTGACGCGCCGCTTGTCCAGGATCTCCTCCAGGGCCGGGCACGTTTGTACCCAGCCGATGCGGAAGTCATTACCGACAATCCCGAGAAACTTCTCCCAACCGATTCCGCCGGTGGCGGTGAAGCTGCTCCATTTCGTCGGGATCTCGCGTCGCTCATCGCCTCTGATGGCGACGAACTTAGGATCGTAGTTCGAGAAGCCGAGTGTTCCTTCGACGTACAAGGGGAGGTCCTGCACACGGGCCTGGTGCTGTTGCCGTATACCCTCGGCATCTTTACTATCCGCGCTGGCGGCGTCGCGGTTACCCGGCGCGATATCGCCGTTGTTCGTGGTGCGTGCAGACCTGTCCATCATGCCTATACTGTTAATAAAAACAGCAACCCGCGAACCCAGAAGCCGCCGCCATGGCCGCCGAGTCATGCGGATGTCCACCGGCCGCATATTCCCATCGCCATCCCGAGCAGACCGTCCTCTATCGTATTGTCCAGCACTATCTCGAGCTACCGCTTGGTCGAAGATGGCTCACTCCCGTTGGTCGCTCGATCTGGTGCGGATACGATATCAAATCGCGCAATAACCAACGTGTGGACGCCTGAACCAAGCGCCAAAGGGATGCTATCGGTCCCAAAAATGCTGCCGATCGTCTAGAATCTGGGGTCTCTCGACGGCTATAGCCTACCCTAGGTCACTATCGCTCCGGTTCAGCGGCGGGGCACTTGCCCCGTCCGCTGCAACCGTTAGGCCGGAAACCGGACGCTCGAGTCGCATCTGGAGCGTCGGCTGTTAGGATGTCTCGCTCGCTATCCTTGAGTGGGCAGATTACTTGAGCATCCTTACCATCGCCTGGTCCATGAGCGCGGCCGCAAGCTTTATACTCGCGCTGCTGCACCTGTTGTTGTGGGTCAAGGACCGCAAGGCCTACGTCTACCTTCT
>Ga0111164_105_pt1 | contig 5576 bp, 6 predicted proteins | sample DeeMarSeWOR28_12_FD_80269 | JGI IMG/M metagenome (GOLD analysis project Ga0111164, IMG submission 80269) | Parcubacteria bacterium SG8_24
CCGGAAGGCCTTGAGTGTCACCGGTACGGCCACGCCGACCAGACCGGCCACGAACAGATTCAAGGTCATGGCCAGCACGATGACGGTCCCCAGCGCGGAGTTGCCGGTCCACAACAGCGCCAGCAGGCCCACCACCACCCCGGCCAGGAAGCCGTTCAGCACCCCGACGAAGATCTCCTTGACGACCACCCGGATGGTGTTGAGATGGCGCAGTTCGCCCAGGGCGATGGCCCGGACGGTCACCGCCAGCGCCTGTTGCGCCGCATTGCCGCCCATACCGGCGATGATCGGCATGAAAGCAGCCAGGATGACGATACGGGATATGGTGTCCTGGAACATCCCCACGACGGTGGCCGCGACCATGGCGGTAACCAGATTGACGGCCAACCAGGGCATGCGACGCCGGGCGCTCAGCCAGATGGGGTCGCTGATATGGGCTTCGGTGTGGACGCCGGCCATCCGCGAGACGTCCTCCGAGTATTCCTCCTCCATGACGCCGAAGATGTCATCGGCGGTGATGCAGCCGAGAAGCCGCCCCTTGGTGCTGATCACCGGCAGCTCGATGGCGCTCTTCTCATCGAACAGGAAGGCCACTTCCTCCTGATCCAGGTAGGCCGGCACCGCATCCACGCCGGTCTCCATCACTTCGCCCAACTTGGCGTCAGCCGGAACCTGCAGCAGCCGGAGCGGCGTGATCCGCCCGACCAGCACGTCGCCCGGGTCGATCACATAGATGAAGTGGGTCTTGAAACGACCCGACGGCTCCTTGGCCAGGTCGCGCCGGACCTCTTCCACCGTCTGGCCGACGCGGTAACGCAGCACCTCGGTCTTCATGCGTCCGCCGGCGGTGTGTTCCTCGAAGACCAGCAGCGGCAAGAGGCCGCGCGGGTCGTTCTTGCGCAGCTCGGCGATGATCCGGTTGCGCTTGCCCTCCTCCAGCCACTGGATGATGTCGACCGCGTCGTCCGACTCGGCGACCGTGATCATCTCCAGGAGTTCATGCAGGGTCAGCGCCCCCAGTACGGTATCCAGGGAATAGTCGCTCAATTCGAACAGTATGACGGTCCGCCGCTCCAGCGGCAGGGCCCGGAACAGCCGGAGCTTGTCGGCCGGAGACGCCGAATCCACGGCATGGACGATCACCTCGTCCTGAGTCTTGGGCAGCAACTCCTTGAGCAGGACGTCCTCACCGCGAAAAAGGACGTCGCGCAGGCGTCCGGTGATCTCCTTCAACGGTGACGGTCTGGCCGCTGTCATAAGATAGGTGGTCGGTCGGTCCGGTCTGCCGCCAGTCAATCCCGCTTACGGACCTTCTTCTTGCCGCCGACCTTCTTCGAATAACCCCAGGTGTAATTGAAGAGGTCACTCCTGACATTACCCTTGGTCCGCATGTGCAGTTCGCACAACAGGTACTTCATGGCGATATTCAGCCTCCCGTCCCGTTCCAGGCGCCTCACGGAGACCGGTATCTTATAGGTCTTCAGTATCCTGAACTTGGCCTGCTTAGCCGCCCGGCTTACGTAATCGTGGTCCTCAGCCAGCTTGATCGAGACGTCGAAACCGCCGATCGCCAGATGGACGTCGCGACGGGCGAAAATACAGAATCCGGGGGCGTGCGGATGCGTGGCGCAGGTGACCCACATGAAATAGTTGAAGGCCTCGTGCATCAGACGGTCGATCTTCTTGTCGGAGAGCGGCTGGACGCGGCAGGTGGCCACACCCAATTTACGCTTCTCAAACTCCGCTACCGTCATCTGAAGGAACCAGGGGTCCGGCAGGATGACGTCGGCATCCAGGAAAAGCAGGTTTTCGCCTGCCGCCGCCTCAGCCCCGAGGTTCCGGCCTTCGCTGGGATTGCCCCCGGCGGTCACTTTCGCCCCGAACAGGGCGGCGATATCGGCCGTCCGGTCGGTCGACCCGTTGTCCGCCACGATGACCTCATAATCCTTGAAGGTCTGAGCCTCAATCGACCGCAGCAGATAAGGCAGGTATTCCTCTTCGTTATAGGTAGGGATGATTATCGACAACATAGCGCTATGAGCTTAACAGATTCGACCTCATCGGTGAAGGGGTGCCGGGTACCTGAAATGGTACAGGGCGATACCGCAGGCCACGGACACGTTGAACGATTCCTTGGAGCCGTACATCGGTATATGGACCACCTCATCGGTGCGGGACCGGATAGCCTGACTCAGTCCGCGGACCTCATTACCGACGACCAGGGCCAGGGGGAAGGTGGGGCGGACCGTCGGCAGCGGTCGGGACTGCGCCGATCTCTCCAGGCCGATTATCCGATGACCCTGCCGCCGCAGCGCCTCCAGGACGCGCCAGGTCTGGGCCGCGTGCTCCCAGGCCACAGTCCGCTCGGCGCCGAGCGAGACCTTCCGTAAACGGTCCTGGAGCGGCGTGCCGGTGATACCGCAGAGGAATATCCTGGAGACACCCAGGCCGTCGGCCGTCCGGAACATCGAACCGACGTTATAGAGACTGCGGATGTTGTCCAATACCAGGATGATCTCCGTCCGGCGGTCGCGCCGGCCGGGCCGGATCGGGCCTGGACCTGAAACGGCTGGCGGGTTACGGTCTGGCATATGAAATTCGGCGAAAGACACGTTATCGGAATAACCGGGACCGACGCCAAAGGGCGCGGCTGCGGCGAAGTGGCCGGGCGGCCGGCCTGCGTCCATTTTACCCTGCCCGGCGAAGAGGTCGAGGCCTCGTACGTCTCCCGCCGCAAGGGGGTGGTGGTGTTGCGGCTCGAAAAGGTGTTGCGACCATCACCGCACCGCACGGAACCGCGCTGTCCCCACGCCGGGCATTGCGGCGGCTGCGTCTGGCAGCAGCATGCCTATCCTCACCAACTCGACCTCAAACGTGACCTGATCAACCGGTCCTTCGAGGCGCAGGGCGTCCCCTTGCGGGTCGACCGGGTAGAGCCCTGTCCTGACCTCTGGTACTACCGCAACCGGATGGACTATTGCTTCGGTCCTCGGGGAGAACTGGGCCTCAAGGAACCAGGGCGCTGGAATGCTCACGTCAATCTCGACACCTGTTTCCTGCTCTCGCCGGAGGCGGTCCTGGTGATGGACATAATCCGTGACTATGCGGCGTCTACCGGACTGGAACCCTGGGACAACCGCCGGCGATCCGGATTCTTCCGCTACCTCGTCATCCGGGAGGGAAAGAATACCGATGAGCGCCTGGTGACGATCGTCACTGCCGAGGGTGAATTACCGGAATCCCGGAATCTGGTCGGCAGACTCGGACCTCTCGCCACCGCCGTCTATCACGGCATCAATCCGACCCTGACCGACATCTCCGTCTCGTCCCGTCTCATCCGGCTCAAGGGACCGCCTTATCTGACCGAACGGGTAGCCGGAAATGCCTACCGCATCTATCCCGACTCCTTCTTCCAGACCAACACGAGGATGGCTGACGCCCTGCTGCACCAGGTGATCGATTACGTAGGACAAGAAAAGGTCGGGGTCCTGCTGGACCTCTACTGCGGCGTTGGGTTCTTCACTCTCGGCCTGGCCGGCACTGCCGATCGGGTGATCGGCGTCGAAGCCGATGCTGGTGCGATCGAAGCGGCCCGCGAGAACGCGACACTCAACGGGGTGACCAATGCCGAATTCATCGATGCCCAAGCCGAAGGTCTGGTCTGGGAAAGCGCCCGGCCGGATACGGTAGTGATCGATCCGCCCCGGCCGGGACTGCACCCGAGGGTCTGTGAGGCGCTGTTGCGGGCCAGACCCCAGCGCATCGTCTATGTATCCTGCAATCACCGCAGCCTGGCCCGCGACCTGCAGACGCTGCGGGACGGCTTCCGCCCGGTGACTGCCTCAGCCCTGGATCTCTTCCCGCACTCGCCGCACGTAGAGACGGTCGCCCTGCTGGAACGGCAGTGACCCGGCGGGGAATAAAGCGGCGCCCGCTAGCGGGCGCCGACGGCTCGACCAGGCCTCAATGCAGCATCTGTCCGGCGGACAACGGCGGTGGCCGCCAAGTGATGTCGCTCAAGGCGAGAAAGAACAGTTCGCTTATCTCGACCGGATCGCTTATGACGGTACCGCACCGCTCCCGGCAATGCGGCGGCAGGGCCTTCCTCTCCGCCCTGGTATCCTCGAACTCGGCGATGCCGGCGGCGATCTCCTGGCGCAGCCACTGGGTCATGCGTCGCATCCGTCTCCGCATCATTCGACCTCCGGTATCCATCGGGTGTGATTCGTGCAGCCATGCCGCACCGTCCGGGGCATGACGATCATCTGGATGGACCATAGGGCGGGCGGCCTCGGGTGTCAACAGAGGTCTGTCCAAAACGCGGAACGACGGATATACTCCCCACACGACCGAACATATACCGTAGCCATGGCAGAAGACAGGAAAAAGGCGGGGTTCGTCGTCCTGGTGGGGCGGTCGAACGTCGGCAAATCGACGCTGCTCAACGCTCTCATCGGCACCAAAGTGGCGATCACCACCCCCAAACCGCAGACGACCCGACACGCCATCCAGGGTGTGGTCAACGACGAGCGGGGCCAGGTGGTCCTGGTAGACACGCCGGGAATCTTTCGTCGTGCACCAGACCGGCTGACCTCCCGACTCAACGAGAAGGCGCGGGAGTCCCTCGAAGGTATCGATGCGGTGATCTACGTGGTCGATCCGACCCGGCATGTGGGGGAAGAGGAAGAGATAGTGCGGCGCCTGGTCGACGCCGTCGACAAGCCCAAGATACTGGTCCTCAACAAACGGGACCTGCAGGGCGAGTTCCGCGACGAATACCTGGACTGGCAGGACGATTTCGATGCGGTAGTGGAAATCTCGGCCCTGCAAGAGAAGGGGGTGGCCCGGTTGCTGGATGTGCTGTTTCCGCTGCTGCCGGAGGGTGACCGCCCGTATCCCGACGACCTCCTGACCAACCTCTCTGACAGCTTCCGACTGGAAGAACTGATCCGGGAGAAGGTCTTCCTGACGATGCGTGACGAGATACCTTACAGCACCACGGTCCGGCTGCATGAGACCGCCGACCGCAAGGACAGGACGCTCTATCTGCGGGCCTCGGTCATCACCGAATCCCCCAGATATAAGAGGATGCTCATCGGACAGGGAGGGTTGACCATCAAGAGGATCGGACAGGCCGTACGGAAGGAGCTGGAGGCGGTCACCGGACGGAAGGTCTACGTCGACCTGGATGTGGTCGTCGAAGAGCGCTGGAAAGAGGCCTTCGAATGAAGGACGCCGCTTCCCGGCTGTGATATAATTTGGATTGTCATTCCATAACGCGAGATACAAGAACTATGGCCAAAAGAAAGAAACCCCTACCTGTACCCGCCCCGCCGAACAACGGGGACGTCCCCTCCAGGACCCCGTCGCCTTACAAGGATTTCCGCTCCGGACCGAGCTGGAGGATTTTCCGGATCATGGGCGAATTCGTCGAAGGTTTCGAATTCCTGGCCGATCTCAAGAAGGAGGTGACCTTCTTCGGTTCGGCCCGGATCGATCCGAAACACCGCTGTTACCGGGAGGCCCGCAAGCTGGCCCGGATGCTCGGCGAGGCCGGCTTCACCATCATCACCGGC
>Ga0111164_161_pt1 | contig 5271 bp, 4 predicted proteins | sample DeeMarSeWOR28_12_FD_80269 | JGI IMG/M metagenome (GOLD analysis project Ga0111164, IMG submission 80269) | Parcubacteria bacterium SG8_24
AACTCGTTACAGAGCTGGGCGGCCAAAGTCTTGTTATGGGCGATCACCAGGGCCGGCCGGCCCAGCGCGGCGATGACGTTGGCCATGGTGAAAGTCTTGCCGGAACCGGTGACCCCGAGCAGGGTCTGGTAGCCCAAACCCGACCTCACGCCTTCAGTGAGCCCTTGGATGGCGGCTGGCTGGTCGCCCCTCGGCACCTGTTTCGATACGAGCTTGAAACCCATGTCTTTCCGTGAATACGCGCAAAATACCCCTTGATAAGGGCACTGGGGGTACTGTCTCGGTTGTCTTTCGGCAACGCCGCCGGAGCCGCTTGGCCCGGTATGGTGGCGGCCGAAGATCGTAATATAAGCCGTCGGGCCGATCCGGTCAAGCCGGTCAAGCCGACGACGGCCGTCACGGTATGGCGAAACGGTCGCCCAGGGCCGGTATGTCCACACGGACACCGCACTCGTCCCGCAGGCGTCCGGCGAGCGATTCCATCGCCGGCTCTTCCCCGTGGACCAGGAAAATGCGCTCGGGCCAACCGGACCCGCCGCCCGCCCACCGCACCAGCTTGTCCTGATCGGCGTGCGCCGAATAGGCGCCGATCGACTCCACCTGGGCCCGGACGGGAATATCCTCATGGTCTATCCGGACGGCCTCGGCCCCGTCAGTCACGGCCCGGCCGGTTGTCCCCTCCGCCTGGTAACCGACGACCAGCACGGTCGTACCGGGGTCGCTCAGGTGCCGGGCGAGATGCCGCATGATGCGCCCACCGTGCATCATGCCGCTCCCGGCGATGATCACCTTGGGGGGCGGGACGGACATGATGCCATAGGATTCCTTGGGATCCTTGGTGATACGCAGGCCGGGAAAGCGGAAAAAGTCGTCCCCGGCTTCCTTGAGCGCCTTGGCCTCACGGTCATAGAGTTCCGGGAACTGGTGATAGACCGGCAGCACCCGGATAGCCAAAGGACTGTCGAGAAAGACCGGAATCTCCGGGACCTCGCCGCCCTCGACCAGACTGTTCAGCTCATAGAGGATCTCCTGGGTCCGTTCCAGGGAAAAGGCCGGGATGAGCAACGTGCCGCGACGTCCGGCCGTCTGACGCACCGCCTCACCGAGTCGCCGCATCCGCTCCCCCGGACTCTCATGGCGGCGGTTTCCGTAAGTCGATTCCAGGACCACTACCTCGACCCTCCCCAGGTTTTCGCTGTCGCGCAGGATAGGGACCTGGTCGTTGCCGAGATCCCCGGAGAAGGCAATCCTTACCCCTTCGACCTCCGCCTCCAGGAAGGCCGAACCGAAGATATGTCCGGCATCCTTGAAGGTGAAGCTGAAATCGTCGCTGACCCTGATTTCGGTGCCGTAACCGAAGCCGTGGGTCAGATCGAAGGCGCGGGAGAAATCCTTGCGGGAGTAGAGCAGCGGGGCCTTCCGGGACCCCCGCCGGTCATCTTCCATCACCTTGACCGCGTCCTCCCACATGAGGCGGGACAGCAGCCTGGTGGGGTGGGTCGCGAAGACCCGGCCGGTGAATCCGTCCTTGACCAGCTTAGGCAGACGACCGATGTGGTCGATATGGGCGTGCGTCAGGATCACCGCATCGATGGAGCGGGGATCGAAAGGGAACGGTTCCAGATTGCGGTGATAGGAATCCTCGCCGCCCTGGAAAAGACCGCAATCCACCAGGATGCGCGTGGATCGCGTCTCCACCAGATGACAGGAGCCGGTGATCTCCCTGGCTGCGCCATGAAAGCCGATATCCATATACTCGATATTGTACCAAAAACTGAGGTTTGGCGGGGCGGACGGGCGGGGCACGATCTCGTTGACGGAGTGGGCTCACCCTGATATCCCTGAGATAGCACCTTCGAAAGGAGAATCGGATGGAAGATCGACGTCCGCCGTCGGACAGCCGTTCCCGGCCCCGGGTACCGCTGATCTGCCTCACGGTCGCCTACCTGATCGTGACCAACCTCTTCGACGCCTGGGCGACGTTGACCCTGATCGAGCGCGGTGCCGAAGAATCGAATCCGCTGATGCACGCGGCGCTGCTCATGGGCCCGGAGCGCTTCCTGCTCATCAAGATGTCGCTGGTCATGCTGTCGGCGATGCTGCTCGGGCTCTACGCCCGACGTGTCCGGTGGGTCTGGTACTCGCTGGTCACCCTGGCTGTCGCCTTCAGTCTGCTGCTGACTTTCCATGTCTACCTGATCTGCTTCGTCCCGCCCCCCTAAAAGTCCCCTTCCGGGGACTTTTCTTCTTTACCACCTGATGCCGTGACCGATGAACTTGAGCAGGGTGTGCGGCAAGCCGTTCTCCCGGCAGATCTCCTGATAGACATAGGCGCTGCGCCGCGGCGTCCGCTGCTGCGTAGCGAAGTCGACCGCCACCAGACCGAATCGTCCGGTGTATCCCTTCTCCCATTCGAAATTATCGATGAGCGACCAATGGAAATAGCCGCGGACATCGACCCCCGCCCTGATGGCGTGATAGACCTCCTTGATCGTGGCCACGATCATCCTCGGCCGCTTGGCGTCATCGGCGTTGGCTATCCCGTTCTCGGTGATGAGGATCGGCAACCCGTACCGGTTCATCTCCATCAGGGCGTTGAAGATCGCCCGAGGGTTTATCTCCCATCCCAGATCGCTGACCTCGCGGTTCTCCGTATGGACCTCATAGAAGAACTGCGAGATCTTGGTCGGCAGGTACCTGATGCGGTAATGGAAATAGTAGTTGACGCCGATGAAATCATGATGATGTTTCGTCTTCCTGAAGAACTGGTGATTGAACAGGCGGTTCAGCAGCCGGACGAACAGGGAATCCACCAGGGACTGCCGTCGGTACGGCACGTAGGTGATGACATTCTTGGCGATACCGACCTGAACCCGGCGTCCGTCGCGGTCCAATGCTTCATGCAGCGCCCGATAAGCCGCCCGATGGGCCCGGACCAGACGCCGAAAGACCCGCAACACGGGCCACGGACCTTTCCGGCCCGGCGGCCAGACGCCGATGCCGTATGACTGCACCAGATAGACCATCGGTTCGTTGATGGTGATCCAGAAATCCACCAGATCCCCCAGCTCGCGGGCCAAAAACGCGGTATAGCGCTCGAACAACCGTACCGCGTCACGAGCCTCCCAGCCGCCCCGGGCGGCGAACCATTTAGGCAGGGTGAAATGCCAGACCGTAAGCATCGTCTTCATGCCCCGTCGGCGCAGGGATTCCAGTACGCGGCGATAATGCACCACTTCATCCATGTCCCACTCCCCTTCCCGCGGCTCGATACGTGACCATTCCACGGACAGGCGATGGGCATTCTGGCCCAGTGAGGCGGCCAGACCGAAATCTTCCTCGTACCGCCGGTATTGGTCGCAGGCCGCTCCGGCGGCGGCTCCGTCCGTCGTGTGGCCCTCAATCCGGTCCCAATCATGCCAATCGCTGTTGTCATTGCCCCCTTCGACCTGATAGGACGACGTGGCGGCGCCCCAAAGGAAGCCCTCCGGGAACCGGCGGGTTTCGTGCTTGTGGGGTCGCGGTAGGGGCAGTTCGGACAGGTAATCCAAGGCCATACGTCAGCTGGTTCGCCTTAAATTATACCACCGGGTGACCCTAAAGGCAATCGGTGACCAAGTGCATCAATTACCTAAAAAAAGCTAGAATCAGACAAAAAAAGAGTACGCGGCCCCTCAAAAGGGTGCCGGGCACTCGCTTTGACGATACCACATCCTGCCAATTTTGTCAAGAGTCTTTGACAAAGTTCGGAATATCAGAACATCGGTTCGTCCTGCGCGGTGTGGGGGTCGATCTCCTCGTCGACACCGTCGCTGACGAATCCCAGCTCCTCGGGCGTCTTCTCTTCCGCCAGTTCGTCCACCTCCAGCGGGGCTATCTCGCACCATCTGTCGAAACCTCCGGCGAGGAACTCGACGTTCCGGTATCCCAAGCCGTGAAGCTTCTCATGGATGTCCTCGATAGCGCTCTCATGGGTCGGACCGACGATGACCACGACTTTGAGTTCCTTGTCCGGAATCAGGCTGTCGATGTTCTTCTCTAACTCATGCCGAGGTATGTTCAGCGAACCGAGGATATGTCCGGACTCGAACTCGACCCGATCGCGCAGATCGACCACCACGTGTTCCAGCTCCCCCTTCTTAAGGGTCGCCAGATGCTCGCAGGTTATGTGGGGTATCTCATCCCGTCCCATACGCCTTAATTATACCACGCGATCAGCGACGCCGGCTAACGCGCCGGTTCCTTATCACCCGCCTCCGGACAAGGGCAGGGAAACCTCGTAGGCGGGGAAGAAGGCGTCAGGTACGTCGTGGACGGTGCCGATCCAGCCCTCCCCGAAGAGTTCCCGGGCCCTGATCTCGTCAGGTATCCAACGCAGGGTGCCGAAACTGTCGATCACGACGTAGACCTTGGGGTCACTGATTATCTTGACGAGCGAGCCCGGCCGATAGGTCACGGCGCCGATCAGCCGGTAGCGCGCCAGATCGCTGTCGCTGATATAAAGGACCTCCGAATAATCGGGAAACCAGGAGAAAAAGGTGCGCTCATCGGGGAAGACGAGGCGGCGATCACCGGTCAGCAGGCAATAGACGGCCGGCGAGGCAGCGGTCCGGACGAGATAGCTGCAGCCGAGCTGCTCGTCCCTGATCACCGGCTCCGACGAACTGAACAGCCTGTCGTCGTCATGATGCATGAAGGTCCGATGATCGGCTCCGGCGCCATCGGTCCAGTTGATAAGAGAGAGGATATCCCCTAACCCGTAATCGAGGATCCCCTCCTCACCGCTCTCCGCATCGATGACATACCTGACCCGGGTGGCCAGTCCGATCAGGCGGTGTTGACCGTCCGTCGCCGGCGCCCCGGAGAAGCCGGCGGTGATCGGTACGTCAGTCAGGACCGTTCCCCGACTGAATCCGGTCACGCTGCCTTCGGTCACCGTCAGTCCGGTCTGACCGCTGGGGAAACCGAAGACGGTCACGGCATCCTCGACGGAGGCGAAAGCGTTGACCTTGACGTATGAGGAGAAGACGAAGGGCGGTCCGGAAAGATGATGCATGATCCTCAGGACGGCGAAATCCAGGTCGGTGACCGGATCGAAGATCGCCATCTCGACGTCACCCTGATAGAAGCTGACCGGGGTGTCCCCGACCCCCTGGACGAATCCCAGCTGACAGGTCTCGGCACGCGATCCGTTCGCCGGATCGATCACCACATGGCCGTTGGTCAGCACGAAACCGCGCTCGATATCGGTGACCACACCGGAACCCTGAC